>Ga0209608_1000554_pt1 | contig 36280 bp, 31 predicted proteins | sample AD_UKC130_MetaG_FD_184428 | JGI IMG/M metagenome (GOLD analysis project Ga0209608, IMG submission 184428) | Active sludge microbial communities of municipal wastewater-treating anaerobic digesters from Canada - AD_UKC130_MetaG (SPAdes) (version 2) | ecosystem: Engineered > Bioreactor > Anaerobic...
CCCAAGAGTTTAGCCGGCGTCAACGTGACCATCTTCACAGCGTCCACCAGAGGTACCTCAGCGAGCTTGACCATGGTGCGCACCAAGCGATCGGAAGTACTCACACTTCCGGCAAACGCGCTGCGGTCAGGCAGCTTAGCTACGCCGTCTTCAATAATCACCCGCTGTCCATCTTTGAGGCTGCCCAGAATCGACTCGCCTTCCGGCATCCCGGCACCCCTCATGGAGTCGGTCACAAGACAGATCCGATCAGGCCCCTTCACTTTGTAGGTGAGCTGCAGCAGGCTCTTGGGCAGATGCACACCATCTGCGATCACTTCCACGGTTAGTTCATCCAGGAGCAGGGCGCTTTCGATCACTCCGGCGTAACGGTAGGCGTTGATCCGCCTCACTCCAGACATGGCTGAATAGAGGTGCGTTACCAGCCGGAACCCATTTTCCACCGCCGCCACCACGTCTTCGTAGACCGCATTGGTGTGGCCCATGGAACAGAGAATACCCCGCTCCGAGAGATAGCGCCCCATCTCCAAGGCCCCCGGCAGCTCGGGAGCGATGGTCCAGCGCTTGACCTCGCCGGAGTATCCCACGATCCGGCGATACTCATCCGGATCGGGATTTTTGATGTACCGGGGATCCTGCGCCCCGGCCTGCTCCCTGGAAAAGTAGGGACCCTCCAGATGCAGCCCGTGGAGATTCGGCCCATCCTTGAGCTTGGACTTGGCCTGGGCGAACTTATCCAAGGTGTCAAACAACTCATCCAAATCGGACGTTAGGGTGGTAGGCATGATGGTGGTGGTACCGTAACGCAGGTGGGTGCGCGCCGCCTCCATGATGGCCTCCACCGAACCATCCATGAAATCGTGCCCCCCGGCACCGTGGGTGTGGATATCGATGAACCCCGGAGCTATGTAAGCGCCTCCAACATCGATAACCCGATCCTGCTCTTGCATTTCCACCTGATCGCTGGGAAGCACCGCTGCGATCCTACCGCCTTCAACGATGACACTGCTGCTATGCAGGGCACGTATGGGTGTGATCACGGTTCCGTTGGCTAGAATAGTCCTAATTCTAATCACTCCCCTAGACCTTACAGTTCACTGGTTCATCTACACCGGGCTGGGATGCCAACAGCACTGGGCCCGGTCTGCTGCGTACATCAGGGCACTTGTTAATCGTTTTTACAACATCCCTTATTCTACGGGGTTTGTTAATGTCCTTCCCACAGAGCACATTTAACAAATCATCCTTTTGATCGGCTTCAAAAAGTCCCCCCTTAATTCACGCCCGATCGCAGGTCGGTGATGTTGTTAATCATTTTATGCTTAAGCCAAGGATTATTCTCTGTACGGCTGGGGTAGGCAAAAAAGATGCCCCGCTTCCCCAGGGAAGGCTAATCTGCGATAGAGCCCTCCGCGGGAAACGAGGCGACGAGTTAGTTTACTTAATTCACTGTTGAACCGTTAAACAGGTGGCGGATAGCCAGAGAGCTGATCCCCACTAAAATGGCATCTGATTTGATGGCAGTGGGAACGATCTGGAAGGAACCCAAAGATGACTTGAGCACCCGCCTTTCCACCGCCCGTTCAATCATCTGGCAGAACTTCTCCCCCGCCTTGACAAAGCCATTGCCCAACACCACTACTTCTGGTCCGAACAAGGTGATCATGTTGGCCAAAGCCAGCCCAACATATTCCGCCGTACGTTTGAGGAGGTTGAGGGCAAGTTCATCCCCCTGTTCGATCTGTGCGTAAAGAGCAGCAAAGAGAGATTCCACATCACCATCGTCAATGTGCTCAAAGCGCTGGCTGATGGCCTTGCACTGCCTCACCAGGGCAGGCACAGACACCAAAGCCTCCAGGCAGCCCTGATTGCCGCAGTGGCAGAAGGGGCCCGAAGGATCAACGGTTATATGCCCAAGCTCACCGGTGACCAGACCATCCCGGGCCACAAGCTCACCGTTCATCATGATTCCGCAGCCAATGCCGCTGCCATAGTTCACATAGACCACGTTGCTTTTCCCCACTGCAGAACCCTGCCAGACTTCCGCGAGGAGGGGAGCATTGGCGTTGCGTTCAACAACCATGGGAATCCCAACTAACCGCTGGAGATGCTCCACCAAGCACACGTCTTCCCAGCCCAGGGTTACAGAGTGCTTAATGAAGGCCCGCCCCGCATCGACGACACCTGAAACGGCTACGCCCATCACCTTGAGATCATACTTTTCCTTAAAGGAGTTAACCGCGGCAGCGACTCTAGCCAGGGCCTCTTCGGGGGAACCATCCAGCGGTACCGTGTCGTTTTCCCAAAACTCCATATCTGGAGTGAGCACCGCCACTTTGGCGATGGCTCCTTGGAGATGGACGGCGCAGATCTTGAAGGCGTGGGGGTTGATCTGCAGATAGCCGTGGCTGCTGTCCCCCTGCTGTGAACTTGTGACCAGCCCTTCTTCTATGAATTCGTTGATGATGTTGGTGATGGTGGCGCGGGTCAGCCTTGTCTTCCGCGCCACGCTAGCCCGTCTGATGGGCCCATGCAGGCGGATGGTGTTGTAGACGAGAAAGCGATTGTGGAGCTTAACATCTGTCAAGTTGTAGCCATAGACCTGCTTCACTCTGTCAATCCCCTCCACAGGGCGATTTCTCTGTCCGGGACGAATATCCTTCCAGAGAACAGACGCTCGGTTTGCTGGCCAAAGCCAAAGCCCGAGCACCCTTGACACGCAAACCACAAAGGTGGGGGGTGTCGCCGTCATGTTAACAAAAGTTGGACAGGCTGTCAACGCTGTATTGCCGCGGTGCGGGAAAACGACAAACGAAGGTAAGGTGATGATGGGTGCCGGTTAACCCTTCGCCAACACCAAATGCACCATCAGCCTGATGCCCTGGCTTAGGGCCTCTTCGTTAAAGTTGAAAGTGTCGGTGTGCAGGGCTGTGGCCTGCTCTGCTTCACCGGTGCCCAGGAAAACCAAGCAGCCCTTGGCCTCCTGGAGGAAGTAGGCGAAGTCTTCGGCGATCATGGAAGGCTGGTTCAGTGCATGGGCCCGCTCGGGTCCAAAGAGTCTCCCAACCAAGTCCAGGATCTGGGCCGCCTCCTTAGGGTCATTTAGCACCGGCGGGCAAAGCTCCTGGTAGTTGAAGTCGCAGGCGGTGCCTGCGGCCGCGGCTGCACCTTGCAGGGTCTCTTCTAACCACCGTGCGATACGCCCAGCTGTCCCCGGGGTGACGGCCCGCACTGTGCCCTCCAAGGAAACGGAACTGGCGATACTGTTGTAGGATGTCCCGCCCTGAATCGTGCCTACGCTCACCACCGCCGGATCCACAGGATCCACCTTCCTGCCCACGATACTCTGCAAGAGCGTAACCCAATTGGCCGCAGCCAAAATGGGATCCACGGTCAGGTGCGGATTGGCCCCATGGCCCCCCTGGCCGGAGAAAGTGGCCTGAAACCTGGCGGCACCGGCCATGGCCGGCCCGGGCTTGATCCCGAAGTGCCCCAGGGGTAGACTGGGCCAGACATGGAAGGCGTAGAAAAAATCGGGTTTGGGATCCGCCAGCACCCCCCGGTCGATGAGGGCCTTGGCACCCTGCAGCAGCTCTTCCGCGGGCTGGAAGACGAATTTCACCGTCCCTGGGACTTCATCTGCCAGCTCCCTAAGCACCATGGCCGCGCCCAGGAGCATGGCCGTGTGCCCATCGTGCCCGCAGGCATGCATTACCCCAGCGTTTTTGGACTGGAAAGGCAAGCCTGTCTGCTCCTGGATGGGCAGGGCGTCCAAATCAGCGCGCAGTCCTGTCACAGGACCCGGTTTGCCTCCCCGCAGGATCGCGGCGGCACCGGTGGTGTCACCCAAATCCATAACTTCCAAACCCAGCTCAGCCAGGTGTTTCTTCACCAAGGCGGTGGTCTTCACTTCCCTAAAACCCAACTCCGGTTCGCTGTGGATGCGCCTTCTGATCTCGATAACCTGGGGAAGATGTTTTTTCACCAGGTCATTGACTGCCTCGGCGGGGAAAAAAGCTGCCATCTTATCCCTCACTCCCTCAAGTGTGAAAGGCCACGCCCAGGGAAGCCCCGGGCGTGGCGCTTTGCGTCACAAAGATTATCTCTAGAGCTCCTAATTAGTGAGCCAGTCCACCAGCTGCTGCCAGAGCTTGTTGTACTGCTTCCACTCCACGAACTCCGGGGAACCCCAATGGGGCGCGCAGTCCGAGGTGAAGGCCGCGGTCTTGCCCTGGCCGTAGGTACCCACCACCAAAATGGGATCCTCGCCTGCCACGGCCAAAACTTCCGCCCCTTCCTTGGCGATCACCTGGTTGTAGCCCAGAAGCATGGGCCACTGGGCATCCAAGCCCTGCACCACCGGATGATCCGGCTTAGACACCTCAGGATAGACACCTTCCGGTATTTCCACCCGGTCATCATGGGCCAACAGGGTAACCGGCAGGATCTCCTCCACAGGCGAGTTTTTGTACTTAGCCTTCCCGTCAATGCCGGTAAAGGACATGTAGCCGCCGATCATCACAAAGGCGCCGCCCTGCTCCACGTATTCTCTGAACAGCTTCAGGCGGTTGGGCGTAGCTATGGACCGCTCGAAGGTATCGGGATGGAGCAAGAGGGTATTGGCCCCGATATCGCTGAGGATCACTGCGCTGTATTCCTTCAGTTTAGCGAGATCGGTGGGCACTTTGCTGGGGGCGTGGTGGTTGGGGATGTAATCCACCTGGTAGCCGCCTTCCTCCAGCGCCTCGATGAGCCATTTGGCCCCCTCATCGTATTTGGTCGTAAAGAAGGCATCGAAACCCTTGAGATGGATGGAAAACACTTCCCAGCTTTCACCAACCAGCAGCACTTTCTTCATGTTAACAACCTCCTTAAGCGTTTTCTAGGCCGCACCACTCAACCAGCAGATTGGCGTACAGGAGAATTGCGGTTAAGTAGTCTTCCACAGGTATGGATTCATTGATGCTGTGGGCCTGTTCTGGTTTCCCCGGTCCCAGGACAATGGTGGGAATCCCCGCAATGTTCTGCAGCAGCCGGGCATCATTGCCCGCGGGCGAAGCGGTGATGATCTTGCCCTCGGGCAGAAAGGACGCGGCGGTTTTAACCAGGGGATGGTCCTGGGAAATCTCGTAGGGCCCGCCTTCCTGGTAGCACTCCACTTGGATGGGATTGACCTGCAGCCACGGCTCCGCCGCTTCCAGGGATCTCACCGCGGCGAGAATATCGTTTTCGATGATCTCCTTGGTCAGCCCAGGGTAGTAGTGCACACAGATCTTGAATGTGCACTCGGCCGGCACGGTGGATCCCGCATCGCCGCCGTGGATTTCCCCCACATTGAGGGTGGGGGGAGGCAGCAGCGGATGCTTGTACTTGAGCAGCCACTTGTGCTCCAGCTCATTGAGGCGGGCCATGAGTTTTACTGCGTACTCAATGGCGTTTTCCCCTTCCCACTTGCGTCCGGAATGGATGGCCTTACCCAGGAAGGAGAACTTGTAGAAGATGAAGCCCATGTGACCCACCTGCAGGTGCAGATCGGTGGGTTCGCACACCACCGCGCCATCGGCCTTAAAGCCCTGTACCGCAAAGGCCAAGGTACCGTTGCCGCCCCCCTCCTCGTCGATCACGCTCTGGAAGAAGACATCCCCCTTGAGCTTGAGGCCTGCGGACTTGACTAAATCGATGGCGGCCAAGGCCGCGGCCAGGCCGCCCTTCATATCGGTAGTCCCTAAACCCTGGATGACTCCCTCCACCTCGGCACCGCTGAAGGGATCGAAGGCCCACAGCTTCCGTTCACCGTAGGGCATGGTATCCACATGGCCGTTGAGCACCAGGGACCTGCCGCCCCCCGTTCCCGGGAAAATGCCCAAGAGGTTAGGGCGGTCTTGGTAGTTGTGACCGGGATTGCCCTCCCCGTACCTGCGGATACCTTCCTGGATCAGCTCTTCGTTCACTTCCCGAAACTCGTATGTTCCGCCCATGGCCGCGATCTGCTCGGCCAGGAACTGCTGCCCCTTAAGCTCCCGGCCCCCTTCGATGCCGTGGCCGATGACGCTGGTGTCAATGCGCACCAGCTCCTGGAGCAGCCTAATGTATTTATCCCGGTTCTGCCTTAAGGCAGCCTGCAGACGATCAGTCATGCCCTCACCACCCTAATACTTCTTCAGGGTATCGATGACCAGATCCCAGAAACGCTCCTGATCGAGCTCCAGGGCCACATCCACGTTGGCGGGTTTGCCGGTACGGAAATAGAAATCGCACACGGTCCGGCCGTAGCAGGCTCCCCGGGTGGTTTCCACTATCACCGGTACCTTTTGGGTCTTAATCAAGGTGGGATCGATCACGTGGGCCACCGCGCACACATCGTGCAGGGGAGGCGCATCGAAGTTGAACACTCTCTTGTAGGTGTAGCCGAAGAACTTGAGCAGCTCCACCACGAGATCAGCCACAGGTGAGCCGATCTGGGCGATCCGCTCCACCACCTCGGGGTACGCCTTGGCCTGATGGGTGAGATCCAGCCCCACCATGGTAATGGGCAGTCCGCTTTCAAACACGATGTGGGCAGCCTCCGGGTCCACGAAGATGTTGAACTCCGCGGAGGGAGTGTGGTTCCCCAGTCCGTAGGCACCGCCCATGAGCACAATCTCCTTAATCCCCTGCTTGATCCGGGGCTCCTTCAGCAAAGCCAAGGCGATGTTGGTCAGGGGACCGGTGGGCACCAGGACCAATTCCTTATCGTACTTGAGACACTCTTCGATGATGAAATCCACCGCGCTCTTGTCCTCGGGCTGCCTGGTGGATTCGGGGAACTCGGGCCCGTCCAAACCGGTTTCGCCATGGATGTCATCGGCAACTACCTGATCCCTGAACAAGGGACGGTCCTGTCCGGCGTACACCGGCACATCGATCCCGGCGAAACTGCAGACGTTGAGCGCGTTGCGCAGGGTTTTTTCTAAGACCTGATTGCCGGCCACCACGGTGATGCCCCGCAGATCGAGTTTCTCGTGCTTGGCCGCGACTAGCATAGCTACTGCATCATCATGTCCAGGATCCACATCTAGGATGATTTTGGTCTTCAACGCACAACCCCCTTCTTAAAATGGCTGTTTATCCGTTTCCCTTCTCTGCTGGCGGATCATGCTGAAGGTGATAGCCACCACGGTGGCCACATAAGGCAGCATGAGCATGAACTGGGAGGGAAAGCCCAGGTTCTGCAGGCGTGCGCCCACACCTTCGGTGAAGCCGAAGAAGAGGCTGGCCAGCCAGGTGGTGATGGGCGAAATGCCTCCGAAATACATGGCCGCAACCCCGATGAACCCGCGGCCGTTAGTCATGTTTTCAATGAACTGGGTAGTGTAGCCCAGGGAAAGGTGTGCCCCCGCCAGACCGCCTAAAACTCCGCTGATCAAAAGGGCCTGGAGTTTCTTCACCGTCACATTCACTCCCGCGGTTTCCACCGCCAGCGGGTGCACGCCGGTAAAGCGCAGCCTGAGTCCCCAGACCGTTTTGTAGATCAGGAAGTGGAACACAAACACCAAGACGATCCCCAGGTAGTCCATGAGGTTGTAGTTGTTGAACAAGGTATCCAGCACCGGATGGGCTGCCAAGATGGACAGGTTGATGCGGGGTATGGGCGAGATCCGGGGACTGTAGAAGCTGCCGGCGACCCCGAACCAGTTGACCAGTAGGAAGCGGGTAAAGGCCAGGCTGAACATGTTCACGGCAATACCGGCAACCAAGACGTTGGCCTTGAACCGCAGGTGAATCAGGGCCATGAGCGCGGCGATCAAAACGCCCGCGGCCACAGCGGCCAAAATGCCCACAATCCAGCTGCCGGACCAGTAGCTCGCCGCCACGGCCATAAAGGCGGAAACCAACATGATGCCCTCGATGCCCACATTGGTGATGGCGGCAAGCTCGGTAACGATCACACCCAAGGCCGCGAGCAAAATAGGTGTGGACATGCGGATGGTGGCCCGCACAAGGGTTAAGGTAAGCACGTCGGAGAATCTAAACAACTTCCGCCCCTCCCTTCTGGTAGGAGAGTCGCCGCCTGATGACGATGATGGCTTCGGCCGCGGCAAAGAGAATGATCACTGCTTCCATGATCCCGATGAGCTCCCGGGGAATGCCCGTGAAGCGCTCCATGCCCACCGCCCCAGACTTCAGGGCCGCCAGGAAGAAGGCCACAAAGGGCAGGACTTTCAAGTTGTTCCTGGCCAAGAGGGCGACCATGATGCCGTCAAAGCCCAGGCTTTTGGAGAAGTTGTCCAAGAAGTAGCCGTGGATGCCCAAAACCTGAATGGCCCCGGTGATGCCGCCAATGAAACCGCTGAGGACCATGGCCCCCACCATGATGGAGCGGGCTTGGAAACCGGCGTAGGTGGCGAACTGCGGATTGAGTCCCACCGTTTTGATCTTGTAGCCCAGGGTGGTGTAATCCATGAGCCAGATGAAAAAGAGGACAATCCCCAGGGCGATGTACACCCCGATGTTGGCCCGGCTGGGCATGAGGATGCGGGCCAGGCGCGCGCTTTCCTGGATGTTAGGTGTTTGCGGCACGCCGATATGGGGATTCTTAAACAGGTGGTTCACGATGTAGCTGGTGAAATAGATGGCCACATAGTTGAGCATGATCGTGGTGCAGACCTCATTCACGCGGTAAGCCGCCCGCAGAAAGCCTGGGATGAGCGCCCACAGGGCGCCCGCCAGACCCGCGAGGAGCAAAACCAGCGTGATGTGGAGAAAACTGGGCAGGCCGACGATGGTGTAGCCGAAGTAGGCTGCGGCCATGGCACCGAAATACAGCTGTCCCTCCACGCCCACGTTGAACACCGAAGCCTTCGAGGAGATGGCAAAGGCCAGTCCGGAAAGGAGCAGCGGCACAAAGCGCTCCAGGGTACCGCCGAAGTTAAAGCGGCCGGAAAACGCTCCGTTGAAAAGGGCCGTGTAGGCTTCTCCGATGTTGTGCCCCTCCACCAGCATGAGCCCGGTGCCGATGATAAACCCAATAAGGACCGCCACCAGCACATTGAGGGGCGCCTGCAGCTTATCTAGACGATCCAGCAGATTAAGCTTCAACTACCTTCTCCTCCTCTCCCTGGGCCTTTGCGTACTCGCCGCCGGCCATCATCAGGCCCAAGACCTGCTCATTGGCCTCGGAGGCGGGCAGGATCCCCACGATTCTACCTTCATACATCACCGCGATGCGATCGCTTAAGGACAGCACCTCTTCCAAGTCAGCGGATACCAAGAGAATCGCTTTACCTTCTTCCCGCTGAGCGATAAGAATGGAACGAATGAATTCAATGGAACCGATGTCCACACCGCGGGTGGGATGGGCCGCAATCAGAAGCTGCGCGTCCTCCGAGACCTCCCGGGCCACCACTACCTTCTGCCTGTTGCCGCCGGAGAGGTTGCGGGTGGGAATCCGGTAATCACCCGGGCGGATATCGTATTCCTCCACCAGTCTGCTGGCGAGCTCCCGCACGGCCTGGCCCCGGATCACGCCGTTTTTGGAGAGCGGCGGGCGCTTGAGCTTGGTGGCCACGAGGTTCTCCGCCACCGTCAGCTCGGCGCAAAGGCCGGAGCGGTTGCGGTCTTCTGGGATGTGGGACACCCCGCGCTCGCGGATTTCACCAGGTGGCAGGTTGGTGATCTTGGTACCGGAGACGAAAATATCCCCCTGATCCACCCGGCGCAGCCCGGTTAACACCTCAACCAGCTCACTTTGGCCGTTGCCATCCACTCCGGCAATCCCCAGGATCTCCCCCGCGTGCACCTGGAAGGAGACGTTCTTGAGATCGGAAAGTCTGCGCCTGCCCCGGGCGGACACTCCCTGCACATCCAGGACAACACCGCCCCTCTTTCCTTCGGGCGCTTTGATGTTCAGGAACACTTCCCGGCCCACCATGAGCGTGGCAATCTTCTCCTTAGTGGCTTCACTGGCCAGCAGCGTTCCCTGGACCCGGCCGTCCCGCATGACCGTGATCCGATCGGAAATGGCCAGCACTTCCTGGAGCTTATGGGAGATGAAAATCACCGTTTTCCCGTGCTCCTTGAGGGAGCGGATCACCTTAAAGAGGTCCTCGGTTTCCTGGGGAGTGAGCACTGCCGTGGGTTCATCTAGGATCAGCACTTCTGCCCCCCGGTAGAGGGCTTTGATGATCTCCACCCGCTGGGCTTCCCCCACGGAGTTGTCGATAATCCTGCTTTCCGGGCGGATTGCCAGGCCATACTCCTCAGAAAGTGCCCTAATCTTTTCCGCCGCGGCGTCGTAATCCACCACGCTGCGCCGGTTAGGTTCAAAGCCCAGGATGATGTTCTCCACAACGGTCATGGAAGGGGCCAGCATGAACTCCTGGTGCACCATGCCAATGCCCAGGTGCATGGCGTCCCGGACGGAGTGGATAACCTGCTTCTGACCGCGGACGTAGATCTCGCCCAGATCGGGCTGGAGAACTCCGTAGAGGATGTTCATCAGGGTGGATTTGCCGGCTCCGTTTTCGCCCACCAGGGAATGGACCTCCCCCTTCTCCACCGAGAAGTCCACACCCTTCAGGGCCAGCACATTCGGGAACTGTTTGACGATCCCGGTCATTTTTACGATTGGTTCCATCTGCCCTTCCTCCTAGTCAGGCCCGGGAAAATCCCGGGCCTGAACTCACTGTTAGTTCCTCCTGAAGCCCTCGTAGGTCTCCACAACGATTTCGCCGGCCTTAACCTTCTCGGTCAGCTCGGCGACCTTGTCCAGGATCTCCATGGGGAAATCGTCTCCGAGGACTCCCCGCATGACGGACATATCGGTGAGGCTGACACCGCCGTTGGCAATGTCCATGTAGAGAACTTCGCCACCCTGCCAGGTGCCGTCCACAACTTTCTGCACCATGAGGTAGGCCGCCTGGTCAACCCGCTTGAGCATGCTGGTAACGATGGAGCCAGGATAGATGCCGTCCTGATCCAAGTCGACACCGATGGCGTATTTGCCTTCCTCATAGGCAGCTTCCAGAATACCATTGCCGGTACCGCTGGCCACGTTCATCACCACGTCTGCACCCTGCTCATACTGGGAAAGGGTGAGCTCTTTACCCCGCACCGGATCGCTGAAGCTGCCGGCGAAGGCCACGAGCACTTGGATCTCAGGATCGATGTAAGCGGCGCCCTGTTTGTAGCCCACGAGGAAGTCGTGGAGAACGGGGATATCCATGCCGCCTACCCAGCCGATGATCTTCTCGCTGTTGACGCCGGGCAGGTGATCCATCTGGGTCCACATGGCCGCCACAGCGCCGGCCAGGAAGGAACCTTCGTTCTGGGCAAACACAGCGGAAACTACGTTGGGCTGCTCCACGACACCGTCAATGATCCCGAACTTGGTGTTGGGGAAATAGCCGGCGTTGCGGTCCAAGATCTCCTGGAACTGGGTGGAGCTGGCGATCACCAGATCATAACCGGCATCGGCCATGGCCACCAGGTTCTGCTCCCAGTCGGCCGGGTTGCCCGACTCCAGTACCCGCACTTCAATGCCGAAATCCTCGATGGCGCGCTGCAGGCCTTGGTAGGCGCTGTCGTTAAAGGACTGGTCGCCCAGGAAGCCGGAGAGAACCAGGGCTACCCGGATGGGCTGGGCCAGAACTGCAGTGCTCATCAGCAGAACCAAAGCTAGACTGAAAACCACTACGAGTTTCTTATTCACGGCAGATCCTCCTCGCATTTATTCTTCAGCTCAAACTCTTGGCAGAACAAAGCTGCGGCTGACCCCAGCGCATCACCTCCCTCGAATGCACAAACACTCCTAATACTGGGAATCCCCTCCTACACCAACTCAGCGCCCCAGAGCCCATCTTGTTCAAGGCCCTGGAGACGATCGCGGTGGGAAACACCCAGTGTTTTGCCAATCTCCCAAATGGCTGATGTTACATACGTTAGGTGAATTGGATGATTCCATACCAACCTGGGAATTCCTGCCCAAGAAACTGAGAGATTTCCAGCGTTCGTCCAGTGCCCAGGCCGGTATACTGCCTAGAACAGCACACCCGCCACCAGGATGATGTTGCTGTAGGGAGTAAACTCGCCGGTGCGGACCACCGCCTTGGCGCCCTTGCACAGCTCCTGGAATTCGCTATGGGGAACTGTGCGCAAGGGAATCTCGTGGGGCCACATGGCCGTGAAGTCTTTATACATCTGCGGTGAAACTTCTGCCTGCTCAGTATCGATGATGGCTTCTTCCACGTGCAGTTCAGTCAAGACCGTTTCCACTGTTTCCAGAAAACCCGGCACGCCTTCCTTTAAGGCCAGATCCACGAACTCTACCCCCGGGGGCACGGGCAGGCCCGCGTCGCCAATCACCAGCATGTCCCCGTGGGCCATGGCGGCGATGATCCGGGAAAGCTGGGCATGCAGAACTCCGGTTTTCTTCATAAAGTGCCTCCTTTCAGTTCCCAACTGATGGGAAGCGGGGCGCCGGAAGGCTTCCAGGCCCCGCTCCCCCTGACTCCCGGCTCTTCAGCGCGCCTACTTCACAAGCTCCAGAGCTACAGGAATGAACTTCTCCACCGCTTCACCCTGCAGAACCTTCACGGCGTACTCTACACCCAGCTGTCCCATGAGGCGGGGCTGCTGGGCGATGGTGGCCAGCATGCGGCCTTCCTGCACGGCCTTGACGGCGTCGTCGGTGGCGTCAAAGCCGACAACCTGGATCTCAGCGGCTCTGCCGGCGGCTTCGATGGCGATGATGGCACCCAGAGCCATTTCATCGTTGTGGCAGAAGACAGCGTCGATTTCCGGCTGCGCCTGCAGGATGTTCTCCATGACCGTCAAGCCCCGGGCGCGGTCGAAACCGGCCTCCTGGCGGGCCACAACTTCGATCTCAGGGTATTGAGTAATGATCTCGTTGAAGCCCTGGCCGCGCTCCCTGGCCGCGTTGGTGCCGGGAATGCCTTCCAGTTCCACAACTTTGCCCTTGCCGCCCAAAAGCTCGGCTATGAACTCGCCGGCCATGCGCCCGCCCAATACGTTGTCGGAAGCGATGTGGGTTACCACTTCTCCGCCTTCGGCGGCGCGGTCCACTGTGATGATGGGAATACCGGCGCGATTAGCTGCTAGAATAGCTGGTACAACCGCCGCCGAGTCGGTGGGGTTCACCAAAATCAGATCCACGCCCCGGGCGATGAGATCCTCGATACCCGCCAGCTGGCGCGCGGGGTCGTCCTGGGCATCGAGCACGCGCAGGGTGACACCGAGTTCAGCAGCCTTGGCTTCTGCCCCATCCTTCAGGTCAACGAAAAACGGGTTATCCAGCGTGGAAATGGCAAAGCCGATGGTGTAGGCCGATACAGCCGCACTGGTTAGAGCCAGCGTCAGCAGCACACTCAAGGCAACAAGCAGTGACTTCCTCATGAAGCATCCTCCTTTGGTTTTTATGGACATGCTCAGGTTTCGCTATCCTCGCTAACGGTTATCACTACACTTGTGCGGTCTGTGCTGGATCCGCACTGGGTCCCTGCTTATCTCCGCTGGATTCCACCTCCTTTCGGAAAGTACGTCCTCCGGCATGCAGCAAACGATCGAGAAGGACAGCCACCAATATCACCAGGCCCTTGGCCACATCCTGGTAGAAGGGAGAGACATTGAGCAGGTTAAAGACGTTGCCCAAAACACCAATGATCAAAGCTCCGATGATCGTTCCCCCGATGTTCCCCCTGCCACCGGACAGGCTGGTGCCTCCTAAGATCACCGCGGCGATGGCATCCATTTCGTAAGACACGCCAGCGGTGGGCTGTGCGGAAAACAGGCGGGCGGTCAATATGACCCCGACCAAGCCGGCCAAAAGCCCGTTAATGCCGTAGATGGCCACCTTAACGCGATTCACCCTGATGCCCGCCATGCGGCAGGCCTGTTCATTGCCGCCCACGGCATAGACCAGGCGGCCCAGCTTTGTGTGCTTGACGAAGAGATAGCCGAGGATGTAAACCACAACCATGATGATCACCGGGACGGGGATGGAACCTAGGTAACCATGGCCAAACCACTGGAAAGTTTGGTTTGTGACATGGATGGCCCGCCCTCCGGTGTACACCTGGGTAAAGCCCCTGGCCAGCGCCATGGTGGCCAGTGTGACGATGAAGGGAGGCAGCTGCCCGTAGGCGATGAACAGGCCGTTGGTGATGCCGAGAGCCAGGCCCACCAGCAGGGTGACAAGCACTCCTGCAAACCAACCGGCCCCACCGGCCATCAGGCCCGCTCCCAATGCCCCAGAGATGGCCACAACCGATCCAATGGAGAGATCTATACCGCCGGAGATAATGACAATGGTCATACCCGCGGCCAGCACCGCATTGATGGCCACCTGGCGGGTCACATTGAGCAGATTAGCGGTGGTGAAAAAGCGGTCGCTTAAAAGGGAAGCAAAGGCCACCATAACCAGCAGAACCAGCAGCATACCGTAACGCCTGATCAAATCCTGAGGAGCCACGCCCAGTCGTTTGCCTGCTTTCATCGCGTATATCCTCCCGTTCCATACATACCGATTTCCTCTTGGGACGTCTGCGTAGCATCGAGTTCAGCTGCCACCCGCCCCTCGTACATCACATAAATCCGGTCGCTCAAGTTGATAATCTCCGGCAGCTCAGAGGATACCAAGATAATGACCTTGCCCTGGGCAGCCAGCTCATCGATTAAGCGGTACACCTCTGCCTTGGCCCCCACATCAATGCCCCGGGTGGGCTCTGACATGAGAATGATCTCCGGTTCGGTGGCCAGCCACTTGGCCAGGACCACCTTCTGCTGGTTGCCGCCGGAGAGGTATTCCACCTGCTGCTCCACGTCGGGGGTGCGGATCCGCAGCTGCTGCACATAATGCTCGGCTTGCCCCCGTTCCCGTCCGTGGGCAATGACCCCCAAGCGGGTGATTTTGTCCATAGAGGACAGGCTTATGTTGAACATCACCGAAAGGGGCAGCACCAGGCCCTCCTCTTTGCGGTTCTCCGTGAGCAGGCCAATGCCGTTTCTGATAGCATCCCAAGGGGAGCGGATCACCACTTCCCGGCCCCGCAGGCGGATGGTGCCGCCTGTTGCGGATAGAGCTCCAAACAGCGCCCGGAGCACATCATGCTGTCCCGCACCCATCAGGCCCGTTAGACCCACCACTTCCCCTTTGTGCGCCGTGAGGGAGACACCCTTGACTTTCCCGGGCACCGTGAGGTTTTCCACCTCCAGCACCAACTCCTGGTCTGGTTTGCGGGTGCGCACATACATGGTGCGCAGGGGACGGCCCACCATCATCTGCACGATCTCATCCCTGGTCAGCTCGGCGATGGGCTTGGTGCCCACCAGGCGGCCATCCCGCAGCACCGTGGCCCGGTCGGCGATGGCCATCACTTCCTCCAGCTTGTGGGAGATGTAGACGATGGCCGTACCCTGGTCCCGCAGCCGGCGAATAAGCTCAAAGAGGCGCTCCACTTCTGCATCGGTGAGGGCAGCGGTGGGTTCATCCATGATGATCACGTCGGCGTCCTTGGACAGGGCCGCGGCAATCTCCACCATTTGCTGTTCCGCCACGCTCAGCTCTCTGACCAGTGTGTCCGGGGACACGTCCAGCCCCAGCCACTGCAGAACCTCCTGGGCTCTGCGGCGCATCCAGCCATAGGGGACCAACCCCCACGGTCTGTTCCCCAGCGTTTCCAGGAACATGTTCTCCATGATGGTCATGTTGTTGATCAAATTGAACTCCTGGTGAATAATGCGGATGCCCAAGCGCTGCGCATCCAGGGGGGTTTGGATTTCCACCGACTGGCCCCGCACCTGGATCTCGCCGGCATCCTTGGTGTACACGCCGGTTAAAATCTTAGACAGGGTGCTCTTCCCGGCTCCGTTCTCCCCCACCAGGGCATGAACTTCGCCAGCCCTCAGCTCGAAGTCCACCCCATCCAGGGCCAGAACTCCTGGGAAGGCCTTGCTGATGCCCTTCATACGAACAACACAGCTGTCTTCTGCGGCAGGCAGCTCTTTGGCCATGGGAACAGCTCCTTTCTACTGACCGAATTCTGCCCTGGGGGCTGGCGCGGTACTGCTCCGGACCACCAAGTAGGTGGGCAAGACCGCATCTTCCACCGCTTCTTTCACCGCGGCGGGGGGCCTCATACCAGCAACTGGCGCCACGGGGGGCAGCTGCTCGTCCTGCTCGGCGTTATTGATCATGCGCAGAATGAAGTCCACAGCCAGCTCGCCCATCTCCTCAATGGGCTGGGCGATCACCGTCAGGGCTGGCCGGAAGACCTCGGCAAAGGCTGTGTTATCATAGCCCACTACAGACAGCTGATCCGGTACGGAAATCCCGTGGCGGGATACTCCCTCAATGAGACCGTAGGCGCTGAATTCGCTGGTGGCAATCACCGCGGTGGGGCGCTTTTGCGCAGGCAGCTCCGCCAGGGCCAGCCCGGCGGCAATCCCCGTTTCCAAGGTGTATTCCCCCACCCAGGTCCAGCGCTCCTCGGGAAGGCCAGCCTCCACCAACGCCCTGTTCAGGGCTTTGTAGCGTTCATCGCTGCTGATGTTGCCCTCAACACCCCTCACCAGGCCGATGTTGCGGTGTCCCAAGTCCAAAAGATGCTGAACAGCCTGGCGCGCCCCTGGGTAGGGGTCTCCGCCGATCCAGGGGCCTTTGAACTGGGGGATGCGCCGGTCCAGAGCCAGCACCGCGGCTCCCGTGAGCTTGAAGAACTCCTCCAGCTCCTCGCCCATGGCTCCAGAAGTGACCACCAGGACCCCGTCCACCTGCTGCTGGCGGAGGAGATCCAAATACTGGACTTCCCTGGCACGGCTGTTTTGACTGTTGCAGAGCAGTATGGAATACCCCCGGTTGTTGGCCGCATCTTCCACCACCCGGGCCAGCTGCCCAAAGAAGGGGTTGGAGATGTCCGGTATGAGCAGGCCGATCACCGCCGTACGCCGCATACGCAGTCCCCGGGCTAAAGCGTTGGGACGGTAACCCAGCTCTTCCACCGCGTCGATTACCCGCTGGCGCAGTTCAGGGGAGACCCGGGCACTGCCGGTGAGCACGCGGGAGACGGTGCTGATGGAAACTCCAGCTTTTTGAGCCACATCTCTTACTGTAACTTGATTGGCTGCCAATCTGTGCACCTCCACGGGGGCAGAACGAACCACGTTTTGTGAAAACCTCTACGAAAACGTTTTCAAATGATATTATACAACAAGCCCTTCATATTTCCTCCCGTTGATTAGCAAAAATGGAAGGATTTATGCGGGCCGCTCTATCGGATAGAGGAAAGGCACTGCCCAGAGCCAAAATCGGGCAGTGCCTCTCGTTTTTCGTTGCGCAGTTCAGGGGCTCTTCCTGGTTTAGCTCCAGGCTCGCCACTCACCAAGATCCACGACTCTCTTTTCCTGTCTGGACTTTTCAGCGGCAAAGGCCATCATGTGGCTTTCCAGGGAATCCTCCAGGTAGGTGAGGCCATCGGAGAGCTCCTCTCCCCGCAGGAGGCGCGCAAAGTCCTGCATGAGGCCGAAGTCCCCTCCCCCGTGTCCGCTGGCGCTGTGCTCCACCTGGATCACCTGCGTAGCCTGGCCAAAGCGGTGGATCTCGATGGTCCCTGTGCTGAAATCGGCGTGCAGCTCCCCGTGGGTGCCGTAGATGCGGGTGCTGCGGTTGATCTCGCTGGAAAAGGCGGTCAGGGCCATGTTGATCTCCAGGCTCCCATCTAACCTCATGGAAACCGTCTGCACATCGGGTACGTTGTTGTCGCAGCTGTACACGCAGCGGCCGTAGGGCCCTTCCTCCAGGGCCCGGTACCGCCCCGCGAAGGAAAGATCTTCGGTGATCACCGATACCGGCCAGCCCTCGTTGTCGTTGATATAGATCTTCCTGGCGGAATAGGGGCACTGGGGCTCAATGCTGCAGTCCAAACAGCGCTCACCCGCGCCTGCGGGTCTCGCCTCCTGGGTGAAGTGCACCAGGGAGGCCTGGGAATAAATAGTTTGGCACTTGGCACCAAACAGCCAGTACAAAAGGTCGAAGTCGTGGCAGGTCTTGGCCAGGATAATGGGCGCGGCCACCTGGGTATTTCGCCAATTGCCCCGCACATAGCTGTGGGCAAAGTGCCAGTAGCCGATGTTCTCCAGGTGATCCACCAGGCGGGGTTCGCCCACCACCCCGCTGTCCAAAAGGCTCTTCAGCTGGCGGTAGAAGTTGGTGTAGCGCAGCACATGGCAGACCAGCACCCGGGCGCCTGTTTCCCGGGCCTTTTCCGCAATGCGCCTGGTACCCTCCCAAGTGTGGGCGATGGGCTTTTCCAAAAGGATGGTGTAACCTTCCTCCATGGCCTGCAGGGCCGGTTCCACATGCAGATCATCTAACGTAGCGATAATGATCCCCTCAGCCAGCCGCGGCCGGGCCAGCAGCTCTTCCCAGCTGGCAAACTGGTTTTCCCCAGGAATCTGGTGCTCCTCGGCGAATCTCTGACGGCGGAGGGCATGGGGCTCGGCCACCGCCACCACCTGCACCTCTGCAGGATGCTGGCTGGCAAAAGCCGCATAGGCCTTCCCCCGGTTGCCTGCGCCAATAACCGCGATTGTCACTTTCTTGCTCATATGCCTGCTCCTTCTCTCTGCAATTCCCTATGTCAACCTGCGGCTACCACCCCAGGATTTTCAGGTACTCCCTGCTGCGGCGGGCTGCCTCCAGGCTCCCCAAACCGTGGTGTTCGTCCTGCTCCACAATGATCCATTTGCTGCCTGCTGCCAGAATAGCCTCTAAGATGGGTTCCCAGAAGATCTGGCCGAAACCCACCGGCCGGAACTGGAAGAACCCTTCGCCGCCTGCTTCTTTCTCAACTTCTGTGCCGATGAGCTCGTAGAGGTTTTTGGGGTCGCCTGTTTTGATGTAATCCTTAACGTGCACCACGGCGCAGCGCTCACCGTATCGGCGGATGTAGGCGGCGGGGTCGATGCCCGCCACATGCGCCCAGCAGGTATCCAGCTGCACCAAAAGATCTTCGGCGCCAATCTGGGCATACATGTCGTCCAAGCCGTAGGTGCCGTCCGGCAGCTGGACAAACTCGAAGTCATGGTTGTGGTACATGAGCTTCAGTCCATTTTGCCTCAAGGCCTGGCCGATACGCTTGATTTCCGCAAGCGCCTCCCCATACCTGGGCCCCAGGGGCCGAAGCTCCTGATCCAGATAGGGAACCGCGATGTATTCCACCCCGACGGTCTTGTAGTCGCTGATCACCCTGTCCAGATCCCCCAGCAAATCCGCGAAAGGCACATGGGCGCTCACGGGAACTAGACCCACCTGGCCCAGCACATCCCGGACGTAGGCCGGCTCCAAGCCGTAGAGGCCCGCGAGCTCCACGCCCGCATAGCCCATGGCCTTGAGCTTCTCCATAACCGGTTTGAAATTCTCCGGGGTGCCTTCTAAAAGGTCCCGCAGGCTGTAGACCTGGATTCCCACGGGCAGTTTGCTCATGCAGCTCACCCTTTCCTCAGAAGTAATTCTCCGCGGGGAAGCCGCCGACCTGGGGTCGGCGGCGTGAAATCCTCCGCTAGAACTTGATCTCTTTACCCAGCGCGTGGGACTGGTAGATGGCATCCAAGATCTGGGTGACCACAAAGGCCTGCTCCGGCTGGACCAGGGGTTCCCTATCGTACTTGATGGCCTCCAGCCACTGCCGGGCCTCGGCCACGCCCTCGCCAGCTTGCGCCCCGCCGAAGTAGGCCACATCGCCCATGTAGGAATTGCGCTCCTCTGTGGGTGTGCCGTGGAGCACCCGGTTGTAGATCAGCTCAGGCTTGGGATAGCTCATGCCGGAGCGGATTTCCGCCCCCGCTTTCGTACCGCACAGGGTGGTGGATGCTTCCCGGGACTCCACCACGTTCAGCACCCAGGAGGCCTCCAGGAAGATGGTGGCCCCGTTTTTCATCTTGATGAAACCGAAGGCCGAGTCTTCCACCTCAAAGGTCGCCGGATCCCAAGGACCGAAGATATTGCCCTCCACCTGGTCCGCCATCTTGTAAAAGACGGAACCGGTGACCGAATCCACTTCGTAATTGTCCATCATCCAGAGGGTCATATCCAGCGCGTGGGTGCCGATATCGATGAGGGGTCCGCCCCCCTGTTCCGCTTTGTTCTGGAAGACCCCCCAGGTGGGCACGGCCCGCCGCCGGACGGCATGGGCTTTGGCGAAGTAGATTTCACCCAGCTCCCCATTGCGGCAGGAACGGTAGAGGGTCTGCACCTCCGGCCGGAATCTGTTCTGGTAGGCAATGGTGAACTTCTTGCCCGATTTGCGCCAGGCATCCAGCATCTGCCGGGCCGCCTCCGTATTGTGCGCCATGGGCTTTTCACACATCACATGCTTCCCCGCCTCGAAGGCAGCTACCGTTATGGGGCAGTGGCTCACGTTGGGTGTGAGCACATGTACCACATCGATTTCCGCCTCCTGCAGCAGGTCCCGGTAATCGGTGTACACCCTGGCCCCCGGCACCCCGAACTGTTCAGCGGCTTTTACTGCGCGGCTTTCAATGATGTCGCAGAAGGCCACCATCTCGCAGTCTTCAGAAAGCGCCTTCAGGGCTGGCATGTGCTTCTGGTTGGCGATACCTCCACAGCCGATAATCCCCACTTTCAGCTTCTTCATAGCCCACTCCTCCTTACGAAACAGATTTCCTTAGCGAACTTCGCTTTAGATGATAAACTGCTCCAGATATCTCTTGCTCAGCTTGAGGCTCTTGAGGACGCTTTCTTCGCTGTCCTCAAACGCCCGGTCTTCCACCTCCACGCAGGCTGGGCCGTCAAAGCCGATATCCGTCAGGGCGGAGACGAACCGGCCCCAGTTGATCTCGCCCAGGCCGGGGATCTTCGCGGTCATGTACTGCAAAGGATAGGCCATGATGCCCACATCATTCAGCCGATCCCGTTCGATGCGGGTATCCTTGAGGTGGATGTGGAAGATCTTATCCTTAAACTCGTAAATGGGCTTGATGTAATCCATCTGCTGCCAGACGAAGTGGGAAGGATCGTAGTTCAAACCGAAGTTGGGACTGTCGATGATCTCGAACATCTTGCGCCAGTTGGCCGGCGTGGAGGCGATGTTGTGCCCGCCGGGCCACTGATCCCGGGAAAAGAGCATGGGGCAGTTCTCAATGGCGATCTTAACCCCCCGCTCCTCGGCGAACTTGATGATAGCTGGCCAGACCTTGGCGAACTCCTCGAAGTTCTCCTCGATGGTCTTGGTCTGCATTCTCCCCACAAAGGTAGTGACCATGTTGATGCCCAGTCTAGCCGAAGCTTCGATGACCGTATACAGATGATTGTGGAAATAGCGGCGGCGCTCCAAATCTTCGTCCAAGTTGTTGGGGTAGTAACCCAGGGAAGAAATCTCCACCCCTTTGGCCCGGCAGTAGTCCTGGATTTGTGCGATTTGGGCGTCATCCAGCTCCGCCACGTTCAGATGCGACACCCCCGCATAGCGGCGACTCGCTTCCTCCCGCGGCCAGCAGGCCAGCTCCACGCACCTATAACCCAGGCTGCTGGCGGTGTCAATCACCTGCTCAAAACTCATGAAGCCTACAATCGCTGAAAGAAAACCGAGCTTCATCAAGCAACCCCTTTCTGTTGGTGATAGTCTCTTTGCGCAAAGTTCCAAGGGCCCCAAAAGGCCCTGGGAATACTTCTTTACAGGGCCGCAGATTCCCTTGTTACATTCTTAATCCACTTATCGCCCCGCAGGCGCCAAAAGGCGATGATCCACTTAAAGCACTGGTCGATGCGGGTGGCCAAAAACACCAAGGGCAGGGGCCAGCGCCAGACAAAGGCCGCCAAAAAGGTCATGGGCAGCACGATCAGCCAGCCGCAGATCATGTCCACCAGGGCCACAAAGCGGCTGTCGCCCGCGCCCCGGTTGATCCCCACAAAACAGCTGGCATGGTAAGTGGTGCCCAGCAAAGTGACGGCCAGAATACCGATGATCTCCACGCTGAGGGTGAACACTTCCGGATCGGAACTAGATCCGTACAAAGACACAAACGGGACCCGCAGCAGGTACACCGCGCCGGCCATGATCACGCCGATCAGGAAAAACATGATCTCGATGGTTTTGGAATACTCCTTGGCCGCGGCGTAATCACCTCTGCCCACCGCCTTTCCCACCACCACCGCCGCGCCTCCAGCAAGGCCAAAGGCAAACAAGGTACCCAGATCTCCCATGGAGGTGGCGATACTGTTGGCAGCCATGAAGGTGCCGCCCAAATGCCCGATAATGGCGGCCTTGAGCATGCCGATGAGGGCCCACTGGGCATCGGTGAGGCCCACCGGCAGTCCGTAGAAGGCATAGTCTTTGAGCATCTGGCGATCCACCGCTAAAAAGTCCCGGGGCTTTAGAGCGATCTGCCGCTGCACCTTGAAGGTGTAAACCAAGACCAGGACCAGCTCCCCCAGGCGGGTGAGCAGCGTGGCCAGGGCGGCGCCTCGAATGCCCAGCGGGGGCAGCCCCAGCTTGCCGAAAATGAAGATGTAGTTCAGACTGACATTCCCCACCAGCGCGAACAGGGCGATGTACATGGTGATGCGCACGACTTCGACGGTGCGCAGCATTCCCACCAGCGCGCTGGAAAGGGCGAAGGGGATGTAGGAAAGGCAGATGATGCCCAAATAGGTCAGGGCCAACGCGGTGATCTGGGCATCCTCCTTGGCGATGATGATGCCAATGATGGCTTCGGGGAAAAGCTTCAAGACGGCCACGATCACCAAGGCCACCCCGAGGCAGATCCAGAGCACCACCGCGAAGACCTGCTTAATCCGCTCCATGTCTTTTTTGCCCCAGTACTGGGCGATCAAAACGGAAGAGCCGCCCACAAGGCCCGTGAGGGCCGCCGTGACCAAGGCGGTGATGCTGTTCACCTGGGAAGCAGCGGCCTGGGCTAAAACCCCATCTGGGGTAAAGGAAACCATAATGTTGTCCGCCACCACCACCAGCAGGCTGAGCAGCGACTGCAGGGCAATGGGCAGCGCGATTTTGAACATCGTCCGGTAGAACTCTTTATCCCGTACCATGGTGCATCTCCTCGCTAAAGACCCCCGCCGCTCGCTCCCTGGGCGAGCCGGCGGGGGCTCTTCTTGGCCGCGCTTTGGACTTTGCTGCGCTACGCACTCTCTTTCCGCTGGAAGAGCACGGAGGCAATGACAATCACGCCCTTGGCCGCTTCCCGCAGGAAGGGCGGAACCCCAAACAGATTCAAGAGGTTGTTCATAACTGCAATAATGAGCATGCCCAAGACGGTGCCAAAGATGGTGCCCCGACCGCCGCGCATGCTGGTGCCGCCCACCACTGCCGCGGCGATGGCATCCATCTCGTAGCCGCTTCCCGCATTGGCGAAGTCCATGGTGCCGATGCGGGCCACTTGGATGATGGAGGCAATGCCCACCAGAACCCCAGTCAAGGTGTAGGCCCCCACCTTCACCCGGTTCACATTCACACCGGAAAGCTGGGCCGCCCTTTCATTGGACCCCACAGCAATCACCTGGCGCCCCCAGACGGTGCGCTGGGAGACGTAGATCAGGATCAGCGCGATGGCCAGCCAGTAGATGATGGGCATGAACATCAAGCCGCCCACCTGGAGATTGGCGAGCTGCAGGAACTCCCGGGGCACCCGGGGGTTGTAGCCTTGCATAAAGTGCTGCGTCACGCTGCGCAGAATCTTCATGGTGCCTAAGGTGGCCACGAAGGGGGCAATCCGTCCCTTGGTAATCAAAAGCCCCGTCAAGGCCCCCAGCACCAGGCCCATGAGCATGGCGAAGATCACCGTTAAGACATAGGCGGGCAGGCCGGTAATGCCCAGGTTACCTAGGAAGCCTTTGGGACCTATATCCAGCATCATCATACTGGCGGCCCCGATGGCCACCAGCGTGGACCCCACAGAAAGATCGATGCCGCCGGTGATGATCACAAAGGTCATGCCCAGGGCAATGATCCCCACCCCGGCATTGTTGCGCAGGATGTTGATCCAGTTGCGCCCCCAGGCGCTGAACCACTGGCCCACTGAATCGTAGTCAAACCCCAGCACCAGGGTCTGCAGGATGATCAAACCCAGCAGAACCAGCACGGTGCCGAAATGGGAATCGTTGGCCCAGCGCAGGCGTAAACGCCCTACAAATCCTGTTTTCTCGCCTGTTTCCATCACTTTCATGCTCCAACCCGCCTTTTAACTTGCACTGAGGACACCGCCTGTGGCAAGTCTCATGATATCGTGCTCGTTCATGGTGCTGCCCGAGACTTCTCCTTGGATATGTCCCTGGTACATGACCAAAGCCCTGTCGCAGAGCCGGATGATCTCCTGGGCCTCACTGGAGAGGACGATGATGGCCAGACCCTGTTCCGCCAGGTCCAGGATAATATCGTAGATCTCCTCCTTGGCCCCCACATCAACCCCCTGGGTGGGGTTATCCAAAATCAGCACCTTGGGCCGGGCTGCCAGCCACTTGGCCAAAACCACCTTCTGCTGATTGCCCCCGGAAAGGGTGTTGATGCTGTCGGTGATGCGCTGCAGCCTGATGCCCAGACGGTCGATCTGCTCGGTAAACAGACCTTCCTGCCTATTTATATCAATCACGCCCCGCTTGGCAAACAGGGGCCAGGTGACTATCGAAGCGTTTTCCAGGATGTTCATATCTTTGATGATGGCATTCTCCTTGCGGTTGCGGGGCAGGTAGCCGATGCCCAGTTCCAGGGCGTGCTCAGTGCTGTGGATTTTCACCTCTTGACCGTCCAGCCAAACCCTTCCAGAGAGCACTTCATCGGCACCGAAAATGGCCTGGAACAGTTCACTGCGGCCATCGCCTAAAAGCCCGGTAAAGCCCAGGATCTCCCCGCGGCGCACACTGAAGTTGATGCCGCGAAAAGCTGTTCTGTGGTTGAGATTTTCCACCCGCAAAACTTCTTCGCCGATGCGCACCTCACGGGTGAGCTGTTCGGTGCGGACATCATGGCCCACCATAAAGCGGGCCAGGTCATCTGTGGTGACTGCGGCCACATCGCCTTCCGCCACCAGCTCCCCGTCCCGCAGAACCATATACCGCTCGCAGATATCCATAACTTCATTCAGCTTGTGGGAAATAAAGATGATGCCGACTCCTTGATCCCGGAGCGTTTCCATCATCTGGAATACACGCCTGATCTCCGGCTCCGTCAAGGATGTGGTGGGCTCGTCCATGATGATCACGGAAGCATCCATCATGATGGCCCGGCAGATCTCCACGATCTGTTTGTAGGACGCATCTAAGTCGCGCACCATGGCCCGGGGATCCAGCTCGATGTTCATGCGCCGGAAAATGTCCGCCGTCTTTTCCTCCATGGTCTCCAGATCGAGCCTTCCCCACCTGCTCCGGATCTCCCGCCCTAGGAACATGTTCTCATACACGGGCAGATCATTAATCAAATTGAGCTCCTGGTGAATAAAGGCTATCCCCGCCCGGAGAGATTCCGCGGGATTGGCAAACCGCACGGGCTTGCCATCAAGATAAATGGTGCCGGAATCTGCGGGCAAAACCCCTCCCAGGATATTCATGAGGGTGGATTTGCCGGCACCGTTCTCACCGATTAAAGCACAAATCTCACCACCGTTGATGGTGATGGAAACGTCCTTCAGGACCTGGTTTTTCCCGAATGACTTGTAGATGTTTTTCATCTCCACGATCATGGCATCACATCCAAAGGCAAAATGGCGCACTGAGCAAGCTGCAAGGGGAGGCCGAAGCCGCCCCTTGCAGTGGATTCCTTAGGCATTAATAGGGCGAACTGGGATCGATGAAGTCTTTGTAGTTCGTCCGGTCCACGATGGTGGTGGGGATAACCTTAACCGCCTCAACCTCTTCGCCCTTGAGCACAGCCAAAGCTACGTCAACAGCATCCTTGACCATGGCCGGGCTGTACAGCGCGGACTGGATCCAGATGTCCTCGTTCTCAGGCATCATCAGGAAGTAATCCTGCATGCCGCCGCCACCGGTGATCACCTTAATGTCGGTGCGGCCAGCTTCCCTGATGGCCTGGATGGCGCCCATGGATGTTTCATCGTCCATGGAATAGACTGCGTCGATCCGGGGATGCCGCATCAGGATATCAGCCATGTCCTTCAGGCCATCTTCCACGGTGAACTTGGTGGCATAGGTATAGATGGTCATGTTAGGGGCGATTTCCTTGATGGTGTCCAAAAAGCCAGCTTTGCGCAGCTCAGATACGGAACCGGAAGTGGGTACTTCCAGCATGACCACAATGGCCTCGGGACCGACTTTCTCCACGATGTAGTGGGCACCCTGCACGCCCATGTCGTAGTTGTCGCCGGTGACCCTGTAGATGCCTTCCACATCGATGACGATGTCAAAGTTGACCACAATCACGCCAGAGTCTACGGCCCTTTGGATGGGCACTTCCATACCTGTCCACTGCGGGAAGGCCACGATGGCATCGGCACCCCAGGTGAGCAGGTCGTCGAGCTGGGCCGTCATCTCTTCAGCGTTGTTGCTGGTTTGGATGTTGTACTCCACCTCATCGCCAAGTTCCTTGAGGCGGTTTTCCGCGTGATAGGCCACGGCCGCTACCCAACCATGTGTAACAGCAGGAGCCAGAACACCGATCTTAAACTTCGCCGCTGCCGGCTGGGCAAAGGCCAGCGACGAGAACAGAACAGCAAGTACCAGCACTAAAGCAATTCGTTTCATTGTGCAGCTCCTTTCCTCTTGTTGAGCTAGGTACAACCCAGAAAGCTAGAGCATGGCTTGGCTTTCTGCTACCACCCCCTAAGCTAAACACAAGTAAAACCATACTTAAAAATTCTTGAGGAATGCTTGCGAATCCTCCTCTAGATTACAGCCAAAAAACACTATTTGGCGAGCCTCACAAAAGGCCCCCCAGTTCGACACTGCAGCCGGAAGCCAGCGCTTCCCGCGCCGCCAGGGCGATGGCCACCGCCGTTTTCGCCTGGGAAGGTGTACCCCGTTCCACAGCTCCGCCCCGGCGAACCCATTCGAGGAAGTAAGCCAGCTGCCGGGCGTAGGGGTCCTCTCCGAAGCCAGCAACCTCTGGCTGCAGTTCCTCTTCCCCGTATAGTACCAGCCGGTTGGGTGCGCCTCCCTCATCGGTCACACTTCCTCCCCCGGCCACAAAGCGGTATTCCGCCGCGGCCTTTTGGCCTAAAACCCTGAGGAAGGAAGTGAACGGATAGCTGGGGGGCATCAAGTGGCTGCCCACCACATGGGCCCGCTGACCACCGGTGAAGGTAATTACCACATGCACGTGTTTCCAATCGCCGCCGGGCACCGGCACTCCCCAGGCGCTGACGCTCTCGGGAACGCCCAGAAGCGCACAGGCCATGTCAAAGTCGTGGACCATGAGGTCCACCACCATCCCGCCGCTGAGGGACAGGTCCGCAAACCAGCTGGCCCACTGGGGAGATGTGCTGAGCCGCTCCAGCTCCACGGTGCGGATCTCCCCGAGCTTTCCCTCTTCCTTGAGCTCCAGCACCCTTTCATATTCCGACCAGAAGCGGAGCACATGCCCGATCATGAGAAAATGGGCGGCCAAGCGCTGGGGATCAGGCTCGCTAACCCCGGCGTGGCGGGCCGCTGCAGCGGCGGCCTGGAGCATCGCCTCGGCATCTTCCAGGGTGAGCGCGATGGGCTTTTCGCAGAGCACCTTCTTGCCCGCCTCCAGGGCCTGGATGGTCATCTCTTTGTGCAGCCCCGTGGGATAACACACCACAACGGCGTCCACCAGGGGATCAGCCAGGAGCTGCCCCAGATCAGTGGTGCCCCGGGCCCCAACCTGGGCGGCCAAGTCGTTCACCTTCTGTGGATTACGCCCGCAAATCCAGCGGATTTCCGCATCGGGCCTCTCAGCCAGCGCTTTGGCGTGGGTCTGGGCCATGAAACCTGAACCTAAAATGCCGATTCCTACCCTTTCCATCTACCGGATCCTCCTACTTCGGTCTTGAGCCTCTCCCTCTATGGATCATTCCAGCTCCCCTCGGCCGATCCTCCTGAGCCTTGCGGGGCAGGTCGCTAGACCCGGAAATACTCCACCAGCCTCTGCAGCTCGGCCGCGGCGGAAGCGATCTTGTCCATGGAGGCGGCCACTTCTTCCAGGGAAGCGGATTGCTGTTCACTGCCGGCCGCGATTTCTTCACCAGCCGCGGAAAGTTCGCTGATGGCGAGAGCCGCTTTATCGATGGCGCCTGACAGTTCCTGGATCACGCTCTGCACTTCCGTGAACATCCTGCCGCTCTCGGTGGTGGTCTCCTTCCCCTCCGACACCTTCCGGGAGCTGCGTTCGCTCTTTTCCACCGTTTCCCGGACGATGCTCTGCATGCGCCCGATCAATTCAGTGATTTCACTGGCTGCCTCCGCGGACTCTTCCGCCAGCTTCCTCACTTCCTCCGAAACAACTGAAAAACCACGCCCGTGTTCCCCGGCGCGGGCTGCCTCGATGGCCGCATTCAAAGCCAGAAGGTTGGTCTGCTCAGCTATGTCGGTGATGATGCCCACAATGGAGCGGATGCGATCGGACTGCTCGTCCAGCTCTCTGATTTCCTCCCTCAGCTGGGAGACGGAGGTATCGATCTCCCCCATGACGCCTAGGGTCCGCTGGATCTGCCTGCTGCCTTCTGTGGTTTTCTCTAAAGCTTCCTGCGCCTTTTCCGCGATTTCCTGGGTCTGCTGGTTGAGGATCTGGATGGAAGAAGCGAACTCGTTGGTGGTGCCGACCACCATGGCCACCGAGCCGGAGGTCTCCTGCACAGCCGCGGCCACCTCGGCTGAGCCGGTGGCTGTCTCCAGAGATCCCGCGGCCACCTTGATCATCATCTCCTGCAGTTTGGCAATGAAATCGTTCATGCCCTGGGCCAGCTTGGCCAGTTCATCCCGGCCCCTAACCGGCAGCCGCTGGGTGAGATCTCCTCCGCCTTGGCTCAGCTCCTGGACCAAGGCCACCGTGCGCCGCAGGGAACGGCAGACCGAACGTACAGTCAAAACCCCCAGGAACAGGGCGATACCCAGCGCCACGCCGATCATCACCAAGGTGATGAGTTGGGAGGTTCGGGCCACCTCCTGCGCCTCTTGCTCCAGGGCCGCCGCCTCCGCCTGCACCAGCACAATGATCCGGTCCAAAGCGCTACGCACGGCTTGGAGATGAACCAGGGTGGTTTCCGCGTAGGATCTCCTTGCTTCCTCCCAGGCGGAGCCGCCAGCTGCCAGCAAGCCGCTGATCTCCCCCGCGGAGCGGTGCAGCGCCTCATGGGGCTCGACTAAAGCAGCATAGGCCGCCTGCAGCTCTGGGGAGAGACTGGCAAACTCCGCTGACTCGATGAAGGCGTAGTACCAGCTGCCCAGGGCGCACCTGGTGTGATCCAGCTGCCCGGTAAAGGGCTGTTCCAAGTTGAGCGAATTGGCCAGCTCCAGGGCCCAGTCTAAGTGGGCGATCTCCAGTTCATCCAGCATGGCCACGTGGGCCAGGGCCGCCGCAGCTTGATCGTTGATGCCAGCCACCTGCTTGAGCATGCTGCTGGAGACACCACCCAAAACGCCGATACAGATAATGAGCAGGGCAATCACACCGTAGAGCTTCTGAGAAATCCGCAAGTTTAACATGGCAGTTCCCACCAACCCTCTGACTTCAGGAGTCAATAATTAACTTTATAGGTAATTGGTCTAATACCGCTCTTTTTTCAAAACTCCTGCCATGTGAAATTTTAAGCGGAGAAGCAAAAACCCCCCGAAGTTAAGGTGAACTTAACTGTGGGGGGCTTGCTGCCCGATCCACCTAGGACTCCGGCTCGATTTCCACCTCCAGCAGCGGCACACTCTGCTGGGAGCCGTAGAGATCGCTGCTCCAGGGATGGTCCGAGGGGTAGTGCTTGAGGATGGAAATCTTGATCCCCAGACAGCTGTCCACAAACCATAGGTTTCCTGTACCGCTGCACAGTCGGACCGTTCACACAGGCAACCCTGGAATAGCCGTGGGCCAACAGATGATCCATGCCTTAGCGCAGACCCTTGAAAGAGTCCACCAGCACACAGCAGATATCTGGGTCATCCGAAACGCCCGACATCACAACAACGGGCTGTTTGACTCCTTTGATCAATTCTCGATGAGCATCGCTGGAGAAAGATGGCGAGATCATCGACTTCTCAACATACTGTATGTCCAGGCTGCGGATGATGCTCAGCTCCTCACTAACCAGGGCTTCTGTACTGAGCAACACCAGGTGAGAGCCGAAGCTTTGGATCACCTGCACTTTGGCCATGGCCACGTCCACATGTTTTCCATCTCCATCACGACCGCCATCTTGCGTAAGTATTTACGCATCCTACGGTCTACGGAGACCTGTCGATCCTCCTTACATATGCAATCCTTTCCGGAAAATACGGTCCAGCGCCCCTTCTGGTTCCGCGTACAAGTATATCGATACAAAACGTGCCACTACTGTGATGTAAAGAGACCAGCCCGAGCGCGTTTGCCATAGAAAGACCTTTGCATAGAAAACGTGAAAACCACGCCCGGGGAACCCCCTAGGCGTGGCACTCCGCACACAGACTCTCTCCATCTAACTGGTGAGCCAGTCCACCAGCTGCTGCCAGAGCTTGTTGTACTGCCCCCACTCCACAAACTCAGGGGAACCCCAATGGGGAGCGCAGTCCGAGGTAAAGGCCGCGGTCTTGCCCCGGCCGTAGGTACCCACCACCAAAATGGGATCCTCGCCTGCCACGGCCAAAACTTCCGCCCCTTCCTTGGCGATGACCTGGTTGTAGCCCAAAAGCATCGGCCACTGGGCATCCAAGCCCTGAACCACAGGGTGATCCGGCTGAACCACCTGAGGATTGATGCCTTCGGGGATCTCCACCCGGTCATCGTGCGCCAAAAGGGTAACGGGCAGGATCTCCTCCACAGGCGAGTCCTTGTATTTGCCCTTGCCGTCGATGCCGGCGAAGGACATGTAGCCGCCGATCATCACGAAGGCGCCGCCCTGTTCCGCGTATTCCCTGAACAGCTTCAAGCGGTTGGGTGTAGCTAAGGAGCGTTCAAAAGTATCGGGATGAAGCAGCAGGGTGTTGGCCCCGATATCGCTGAGGATCACCACGCTGTACTCCTGTAGCTCAGAAAGCTCCGTTGGCACTCTACTGGGGGCGTGGTGGTTGGGTATGTAATCCACCTGGTAGCCGCCTTCCTCCAGCGCCTCGATGAGCCATTTGGCCCCCTCATCGTATTTGGTCGTAAAGAAGGCATCAAAGCCCTTAAGGTGTATGGAAAACACTTCCCAGCTTTCACCAACCAGCAGCACTTTCTTCATGTTTACAACCTCCTTAGGCCTTTTTTGGCACCAGCTAGTTTTGGACCCAAATGCTGATCGCGAGATTTGCTTTTCCACGCGATATCCACGGCAAGAGAAGAGGGTAAGGGACCCTGTTTACCCTTTACCCTCTTCCTTCTTACGTCACAGATTTGCCACGTCTGGCGAATCCTATTTGACCTTCCTGCCTACATAATGGTGCTGACTGTGGTACATATTGATGTCCCCTATTTCAGCCAATTTGGCCATGAGTTCTTCCAGCAGTTCCAGGTTTGGTACTTCCCAGAAAGTGAAGTAGCGCCATTCAGAGGACCAACAGCAGTCGAATTCGCCATACATCTTTATGCCTTTGTCTTTGTACTCCTCAAATATGCCCTCTAGTTCTTTTTGAAACTCTGCCTTTTTGGCCTCAGATTCCGCGTACCACGTATCGGTGTGCTTCCAAAATGCTATGAATCCTAGAGGCATTTCGCTGCGTGCCACTGCTCATCTCCTCCATGGAACATACTACTGCAACGGATACAGAACCTTCTGCACCTCAGGCTCGTTCATGTTATCCCGTGTTACGATGGTCAGGGGCGAATGAACTACTTTGGGAACTTCCTCGCCGGCCATGGCCTTAAGAGCGAGTGCAACGGCGATCCTTCCCTGTTCATAGGGCTGCTGAACGAGCAGGACGTCGATGATGCCTTGTTCGAGGTAGGCGATCTCATCGGGGTTAGCGTCGTACGCCACAAACTTGACCTTGCCTTCCAAGCCCCGGTTGATGAGGGCCTGCGCCGCACCCAAGGCGCCCCTGTCATAGCCGCCGAAAACGCCGGCCAGGTCGGGGTGAGCAGTCAGGATGTTTTCCATGTTCTGCATTCCAGCCATTTTGTCTTCACCATACTGGATAGGCAGAAGAGTTATTTCCGGATACTTTTCTGCCACTTCTTGAGCCCCAATATTGCGGGCGTCGTTGCTGGGGATGCCGGGCAGACCGTTGATGATGACGACTTTACCTTTGTAGCCAATGAGCTTGGCCAGCTCTTCCATGGCAATCCTGCCGCCTTCAACGTTATCCGTGGCTACAAAGCTGGTCATTCCATCCCAGTTGATGGCCGAGTCGATTACGATAGTGGGGATGCCCCTCTCAATTGCCCGTTGTACTGGAGCCACTAAGGCATCTGGGTTCAGAGGCGTTACCAGGATGGCATCCACTTCCGCGTTGATCAGATCATCAATGCGGTCGATTTGTCCCTGGATATCTGCATCAGTCGATGGACCGGTGTAGATCAGAGTACCGTTCACCTCTGCGAGTGCATCTTCGGCGCCAGCCTTTACTGCCAACCAATACTCGCTAGCCGTGGACATGACAACCAGCCCGAACCTCGGACCGCTGGCCTGTGCCAAGCCGGCGACTCCCACAATAATGCCCAGAAGCAGTACCAATAGGGTTGTTGCTTTTCTCATTCTTTTTCGTCCCTCCGTTTGTTGTTGTGATAACCCCTCTAACCCTTCTTGCCGTCACAAACAGACTTTTCCTCGCCTATGCCATACCCCCTTTGCCTATGCCCTTCTCTGCACGTAGTCCCAACATACAGCAACTATGAGAATTGCTCCCACAGCTATCTGCTGGTAAAAAGCACTGACACCCAGCAACGTCAAACCATTGTTCAGAATGGTCATAATAAAAGCACCGACGATCGCCCCATAGGCAGTTCCCACGCCCCCCATCAAGCTGGCACCGCCGATTACCGAGGCAGCAATGGCGTTCACTTCATAGCCCTGCGCCGCAGTTGGGTGCGCCGAGTTCAACCTGCCGATAAGGATCATGCCAGCGAGACCAGAAAGCAGTCCGGCCAACATGTAGATGATCCTTACGTACTTCGCTGTATTGATCCCCGACAACCGCGTTGCTTCTTCGTTGCTTCCGATGGCGTACGTGTACCTACCTAACCTGGTTTTACTCAAAATCCATTGAAACAATAGGGTGACGATGATCAGGAAAAACACCGGAACCGGGATTCCCAGGACTTTTCCCCGTCCAAACCAGGCGACACTCGTCGGCAGATTGGAAATGGGCAGTCCGTTGGTTATCACCAAATTCAAGCCCCGCAACATGCCGGACATCCCCAAAGTGACGATAAACGGAGGCACCTTCATCTTGGAGATGATCAGCCCGTTGGCATAACCGAAAACCGCCCCAATGATCAGCGCTCCGATGGTCGCGACGAACACCGGCACACTTCTCATCATCATGGCTGCCAAAACTCCAGCTATGGCTGTAACGGCACCTACCGAAAGATCAATGCCCGCGGTTAAGAGCACGATCAGTTGCGCAATGGTCAATACGCCAATGACCGACGTTTGAATGGCTATATTCATCAAGTTCGTGGTGGTAAGAAAATACGGTGAAGCGATGGAAAACACCAGCACCACGACGGCCAACATAACGATGGCGGCATACTTCTGAAAGAACAACTTTCTGCTGAATCTGCTTTCTCCGCTCAGCTCAGACTTCTGCACCAGCATTTTCGTTGAGTCCTCCCCTGTCATGATAGAGTTGCCGAACCGGTGGCGAGCTCCATGATGCGTTCCTGACTCGCCTCGTCCCGCTCCACGATGCCAGCTAGCGTGCCTTGACACAGCACCATAATCCGGTCGCTTAAGGACAGTACCTCAGGCAGATCGGACGAAACCATGATTACTGCCTTACCTTCCGACACCAACTCGTTAATGATGGAGTAGATCTCCACTTTGGCACCGACGTCGATTCCTCGAGTGGGTTCATCCAAAATGATGATATCTGCATTATTGAACAACCAGCGTGCCAAGATCACTTTCTGCTGATTGCCGCCGCTGAGGCTGTTCACACTCGTGCCAATACTCGGTGTCTTGATATCCAAAAGCTTGACTAGGTCAAGGGAGGCATCAGTCTCAGCGCGTTTATCAATCACTCCAAACCTGGTCAACCTACCCAGCCCCGCCAAGGTCAAGTTCACATGGACGGCCAAGTTGAGCAGCAGACCGGAACCCTTCCTGTCTTCCGTCAGGAACGCCAATCCGCTTTTCACGGATTTTTCCGGACTGTGATTCGCCAAGTCGATTTCTCTTCCGTTGATGAATAGTTGGCCGCTGACCCCGCGATCCGCGCCGAAGATGGCCCGCATCAGCTCGGTGCGTCCGGAACCCATCAAACCTGCGACACCCAACACTTCACCGCGGCGCACCGAAAACGAAATATCCTTCAGGTAGCCCGGCCTAGAGACGTCGGAGGCCACCAGGATTTCCTCACCTATCTCCACAGATTCCTTGGGGTAGAATGTTGTGATTTCCCTCCCCACCATCATCCTGATCAGTTCATCGGTATCGGTTTCCTTGGCGTTCCTCGTTCCCACGTACTTCCCATCCCTCAGGACAGAAACGCGGTCGCCAATCTCCAGTACTTCCGACAGTCTGTGGGAGATGTAGATAATGCCTACGCCCTGCTCCTTCAGTTGTTCAATGTGGGAAAAAAGCTCTGCGATTTCTTGTTCCGTGATGGCAGCCGTGGGTTCATCCATGATGATGATCTTGGATTTGGTAGAAATGGCCCTGGCGATCTCCACCATCTGCCTCATGGCCACACTAAGTTCACCGACAATGTCTGTGGGCTTCAGATCAAGGTTAAAGCTGCGGAGGATTTCCGCCGTGGCCGCGTTCATCTGCTCGAAGTCGATCCGCGCCGGCCAGCCCTTAATCGGTTCGCGCCCGATGAAGATGTTCTCCGCCACAGAAAGGTGTGGTATCAAGTTGAACTCCTGGTGAATAATGGATATGCCGTGCTCAGCGGCATCCTTGGCATTCTGAAATACCACCGGTTTACCATGGATGAGGATCTCGCCTTGATCGGCACTATAGATACCAGCGAGGATCTTCATCAGAGTTGATTTGCCTGCCCCGTTTTCCCCCAGCAGCACATGGACTTCCCCTTCGTTGAGGTCAAAATCCACGCCATCCAGGGCTACCACTCCGGGAAAGATCTTGGTGATCCCCCTCATTCTCAACAGCGCCACTCGTTTCCACCGCCTTCCGTGAGATCAGCGCACGAATTCCACAACGCGTTCGCCGTAAAACTTCACCCAAGGATTTGCGTCATCACCGACTGCATCTGGTTTGATCTCCACGCCGAAGTAGTAAAGCGCTTCCTCATGTTCAAGGGCATAGGCAGGAGCATGCCAGGTCCCCCGCGCCATGATAATCGCTTGGCCCGGCTGGATGATGAAAGCTTGAACATCTTCCACCTGCGGTACTGCCTTTTCGCTTGCCAGGTCTTTCGGCAGGCCGACAGGTTGCACTATCGGCTTGTCCACGGGAAAAAGCAGCTCCTCCCGGGAAACATGGCGTTCCATGTCTGCTATGCTTTGCGGCAACCGGCTGGTGCGGACAATACCCAAGCCGAGCGGGGCGTCCAGCTGCATGGAACCAACCGGAAACCAGCACTGCCAGATGTCACCGCGTTTCGATGGTGGAACTTCCGGGAGTTCCAGAACTCGTCCGTAGGGCCTGAACGCTTCCTCTGTTAACACCTGAAGCCTAATTCTATGGACTTTCTCCGCTGTCAATCCCATAGTGCCAGCTCCTTTAGTGGTTTTTGCCAAATCTGAAATGCTTAACAACAACTTCTTCGCGATGCTCGCGCAGAAATGCCTCAACCTGCGCATCCGTGGACATGGCACCACTCGAACCCATTCGACTTATGCAGAGAATTAGTCTCTTGGGATGGTAGCAATCACCACAGTAGCCTAGCCCGTTCTGTCGAACCAGTGATCGTGAAATGCATCCCAAATGGTTTCCACGGGGCAGCAACCCCTGGCTCTAGGCTTAGTCCAGGGGATGTGCTTTGCTTTGCACCAGGTACAAGACAGAAGGGGGGATTGCCGAAGGGTTACTGCAGTAGAGAGATAGGGCCAAC
>Ga0209608_1000555_pt1 | contig 36277 bp, 40 predicted proteins | sample AD_UKC130_MetaG_FD_184428 | JGI IMG/M metagenome (GOLD analysis project Ga0209608, IMG submission 184428) | Active sludge microbial communities of municipal wastewater-treating anaerobic digesters from Canada - AD_UKC130_MetaG (SPAdes) (version 2) | ecosystem: Engineered > Bioreactor > Anaerobic...
TTTATATGTTTTGTCGATATAATAAATAGGAGTTATGTTATCCAGGGATTAAAGGAGTGGGGCAGTGAGTTCCTTGCACAGGATACTTGACCAATTGGAAGCTCATCCCATCATTGCGGCGGTTCGTGATGAGAAGGGTTTGGAAGCAGCTTTGTTATCGCCGAGTGCCATCATTTTTTTGCTGGATGCGACCTTGTCCAATGTGAAAGAGAGAGTCCGTCGGATTCATGAATGTGAGAAAACCTGTTTCATTCACATGGAGATGGTCGCTGGCCTTGGGAAAGATCAGGCAGCATTGGAGTTTTTACATGCTGAGGTTCAACCCGATGGGATTCTGACTACGAAACCTAACCTTATTCCCGCGGCCAAACATTTAGGGATGTTGACGGTACAGCGTTTATTTATTCTGGATTCCCTTTCAATCCAAACCGGGATTAAAATGGTTCAGGGGCATCATCCGGATTTGATGGAGATTATGCCTGGGATCATTCCCAAAGTGATCCCGGAGATTAAACGACAGTGTCAGACGCCGGTCATTGCCGGGGGCATGGTCAGCACCAAGGAAGAAATCATCGAGTTGCTTAAAGTCGGGGCTGTTGCTGTTTCCACCAGCCGGGAGCAACTTTGGCAGCTTTAAAACTATAAGATTAATTTAATTCCATATTCGTCCGGAGATCAAGAGAGGACCAATTTCAGCGGTTTAATAAACCGTTGATTGGTGCTCTCTTTTTTATTTGGTCAGGAGACAGCAGAAAGGAGATAGGAGAAAAGAGTGGGGAGTTGAGTTAGTAAAGTGTAAGACAGAAGAAGGTCAGAGGATAGACGTCTTAATGAAAAATGGGTAACCGGATCTTTGAAAATGGAGAGTTTGACAAATAACCCGAAACTGTGCAACAGGAAACTGGGACTTTAGAGTTCCAACTCTCATCATTTTCCAGCTTCTGACTCCTATCTCCTAACTCTTATACTCCTACTGTGAACCCAAATGTATATCTACCCAGAAGATTATATAGGAGGTGTCCTCATGTTTTTAACTGAAACGGAAATGGATGTCCTGATTATAGGGGCCGGTGTGGTGGGTGGAGCTTTAGCCCGGGAGCTTTCCAGGTACCAGCTCCAGGTGATGCTGGTGGAGAAAGAGGTGGATGTTGCCTTTGGAACCTCCAAAGCCAACAGCGGAATCGTTCATTCGGGAATTCACGATCATCCCGGAACTTTGAAAGCCAAACTGTGTGTAAAAGGAAACCGGTTATATCCTCAACTTGCTGAAGAGCTAGATGTTTTATACAAGCAAAATGGCACCTTGGTGGTAGCCCGTAATGAAGACGAATGGAAGTTGTTGAGTGAATTGGTCAATCAGGGGTTGCAAAACGGGCTGACCGGCGTCCAAGTGCTTGGCCGCGATGAATTGCGGCGGCTGGAACCTAATTTAAATCCTGAATTAATCGGTGGACTGTTGGTTCCTTCCGGCGGAATCGTTGTTCCCTTTGATCTGGTGTATGGCCTGGTCGAAAATGCCATTACCAATGGAGTTCAACTGGCGGTTGGTACCGAAGTCCAACAGATCCAATGGGAAAGCAGCCAATTTATCGTTCATACCAGCCGTGGAATGGTGAAAGCCCGGTATATTGTGAATGCAGCCGGCCTTGGTGCTGCCAAGGTGGCAGGGATGATTGGGGATGAATCCTTCACCATTTATGCAAGGAAAGGTGAAGAATATCTGCTGGATCGAAAGTTGGAGGGATATATTAAGCATACTATTTTTCCCTTGCCGACTCCGGAATCCAAAGGTATCTTGGTTATTCCAACGGTGGAAGGCAACATCATGCTGGGCCCGACGGCCCACCGGGTGGGCTCCTTTGATGAACTTTCAACCAGTGCCGCCGGATGGGATGAGATTTTCCGGTTTACCAAAGGGCTGGTACCGGGGTTGCAGGCTTCTGATGTGATTACCAGTTTTTCTGGGTTGCGGGCAGCAGGGAATACTGGAGACTTTATTATTGGGCCTTCGGAGAAAAATTTTCATTTTATTCACGTGGGCGGGATTGATTCGCCAGGGTTGACGGCTGCTCCGGCTATTGCTCAATACGTTGCCGAACTTCTGGAGGATGCCGGCTTACAGTTGGAGCATAAACGCTCCTTCAATCCTCTCCGGCCGTTGATTCGGGTCCGGGATCTTAGTTTGGAAGACAGGAATCGCTTGGTAGTGAAACGCCCGGCCTATGCCAATATTGTCTGCCGGTGTGAAATGGTGAGCGAAGGGGAGATCCGGGATGCGATTCTCCGGGGTGCTACAACGCTGGATGGAGTGAAACTCCGAACCCGGAGCGGCATGGGCCGTTGCCAGGGAGGGTTTTGCAGTCCGACGGTGATGCGGATCTTGATGGAAGAGTTGAAACTTAAGCCGGAAGAAGTTACGAAAAATGGGCCGGGAAGTTCGCTTTTATTTGGGAATCTCCGAAACCGTCCGTCTCAGTCTTAAGCGGAGTTTAGCGATAAAGCCTATTTCAAATGAAAATATCATCACGAAGGAGATATAAGATGATGGAGGAACAAGTCATCGATATTGCAGTGATTGGAGGGGGACCGGCAGGATTGGCGGCGGCTATTGCAGCTGCTGAAGCCGGGGTCAAACGGATCATTATCTTTGACCGCCAGACGGAGCTGGGTGGAATTTTGAACCAATGTATTCATAATGGTTTCGGTTTACGTTACTTTAAAGAGGAGTTGACCGGACCGGAATATGCGGCACGGTTTATCGCTCAGTTGGCAGAGTATCCTCAGATTGAAGTGAAGTTGGAAACGATGGTGGTCGAACTGACTTCTGACAGGCAGATCATAACTACCAGCCGGAGGGATGGCTGGAAAATCTATCAGGCGAATGCCGTGATTTTGGCGATGGGGTGCAGGGAACGGCCACGGGGCGCTATTAATATTCCGGGAACTCGGCCGGCCGGGGTTTATACAGCCGGTACCATGCAACGATTGATGAATATTGAGGGGTTTCGTCCCGGAAACCGCGCTGTGATCTTAGGTTCGGGAGACATTGGGCTCATCATGGCTCGCCGGCTGACGTTGGAGGGGATCGAGGTGGCGGCCGTGCTGGAGTTACTCCCATACTCCTGCGGATTAAACCGGAATGTGGTGCAATGCCTGGAAGACTTTAATATTCCATTGTATTTAAGCCATACCGTCGTAGAGGTCTGCGGTGAAGGGCGGGTTACAGGCGTTAAGGCAGCTCCGGTTGGCCCGGACCGCTGTCCTATAATGGAACGGAGTTTTATGATTGACTGCGATACTTTAGTATTGTCAGTAGGGTTGATTCCTGAAAACGAGCTGTCGCGGGAGGCTGGAGTCCAAATGGAATCATCCACCGGAGGGCCGCGGATCGATTCCGGATGTCGTACATCTGTTCCAGGGATTTTTGCCTGTGGCAATGTAGCCCATGTTCATGATTTGGTGGATGATGTCAGTGAGGAAAGCCGGATTGCCGGTAAAGCGGCTGCCGCCTATGTTTTAGGCGCACAGCAAGGGTCCGAGCCAAATCGCGTGAAGGTTGAACCGGGACGGAATATCCGGTCCGTTACACCCCAGGAGATTGTTGCTGGTGAACCGACCGTGTTATATATTCGGGCTGCGTTCCCTGAACGGGATGTGATCGTGGCAGCCGGTCGCCATCGGAGCAAACACCGTATCGTGACTCCTGGAGAAACCGTTCGGATTATGCTGCATCCGGAGGATGTTGATTTTTCTGCCGGAGTATTACCGGTAGCCATTGAAGGGGGAGTAGAATCCAATGCGTGAATTGACCTGCATCGTTTGCCCCATGGGGTGCCGTATCAAAGTTTATGAAGACAACGGACAGATCAGGGTCGAGGATCAGGGTTGCCGCCGGGGCGAACTCTATGCCCGGGACGAAATGACGGCGCCGAAACGAGTGGTGACCAGCGTTGTGGCAGTACAGGGTTGTTCAGAACTTTTACCGGTAAAAACTGCGGCGCCGGTTCCTAAAGAAGCGATCTTTCGTGTGATGGAAGAGATCCGGCAAGTAACGGTGGAAAAACCGGTCCGTATCGGAGATGTCATCCGGGAAAATCTGGCCGGAACCGGGATTGCTTTGATTGCGACGAAGCATATTCAATAGAGAGAAAGCATGTCAATTAATCAAGAAAGTTCAATGCGAGGCAGCCTAATAAGGCTGCTTTTTTATGGTTAATTGCAAATGAATGGATCTTGACAGCAGGGGCTAGAGGGGAGTATCTTTTATTTAGTAAATTACTAAATTAGTAAATTACTAAATTAACGTGGAGGAAGCCAATGAAGATTCCAACAACCTTAAAACATAAGCCGGTGATTGTTGCGGAAAATTATGAAAATGTCGATGGGCGATATGCCTATCATTCGGATGCCAAAGGACTTTCCTTGGGACTGGCTCAGTGGAATGATCGGGGCAAAGTAGATATTTCAGCCAAAGTATGGCGGTATACCGGAGAAAAATGGTCACGTCAGTCGGAAGAGTTACCATTGCACCGGGTATTGGATTTAGCGATCCTGGTATGCCGTGCTCAACTTTATTTTAGGGAAGCATATCGTTATCCTGATTTATATGACCCGGGGCAACCGGTGATCGATCGGGTGGGTTTACAGGGAGATGCGATGACAGTGGCTGTATGCACGGAAAATGAAAAAATTAATGAAGATATTCGACTGTTTAGACAGGCTTTGAGCGATGATGACGAGTTGATTGGGGAACGTTTAAAAACGTTGGCCCGGATTTTACGGGAGATGGGGTATTAATAATGGACCGGCGTAAGGAATTGAAAGAACAATATAAGCGGATGAAACCGGAGATGGGTATCTTTTTAATCAAATCCCTTACAGATAAGCGTTATCACCTGGAAGCCGTCTCCAATCTGAAAGGAGCCGTCAATCGTGCCCGTTTTCAGTTGAGCGCCGGCTCCCATCCCAACCGGGAGCTCCAAAAAGCCTGGAATGAAAAGGGAGAAGCCGGGTTTTCGGTGGAGATCTCGGAAATTTTGGCGTATGATAAGGATGAATCTAAAACCGATTACAGTGAGGAATTAGGAGTGTTGCAGATGATTTGGGAGGAAAAACTGGCGAGCGAAGGATGGCAGAAATATTCGAAGTAAAGGATGAAATGATGCCTGAGCCAGAAAGCGTAGGACCAATCATTTGGAAACAGTTCCCGTCCTGTTTCATGCAACTCAGGGCCATGTTTCTGCGTCAAAGAGGTATATAAATGATAAGGAGATGCATCCATGAAACGTATACCTATGGGATGGGTTGCAATGGGACTGGGCGGGATCCTTCTGATTTTGACGGCGATTATCGGGCTAACCGTGTTTCGCCTGTTCAAAGAAAGGACATTAATAAACGAATATCAATCATTCATAACGAAAGCGGATATCCAACCGGTTAATCTGATGCATTGGTTGGATCAAAATATTGGGGCCGTTTCTTCAGACAAGGCCGGAGAGATGGTGCTAAAATTGGAACAAATGCAACAGGCCAAGCTATCGGAATGGCAGGCAACGTTCGAAAGGGGAATTGTGCAAACAGCATTGTTTGAGGTTTATCGTCAGAATGGATGGACTCTTGCGAACTTAGGCGGTATACAGGATGCGGAGGCGAAGGCCATTGTGACTGAAGCCATTCGAAATGGATATAAAGTGGAAACAGCCGAAGGGATGTTCTTCCCGGTAGTGGATTATACTGTGTATCAAAAATATCAGGACAGGCTGTCTCCGGATTTAGTTGAGTATTTGGAGATTATGGCTGTTGAGTCCGAACAAATGCCGGCGAAGGATGCTGCACTTGTCATCGGTTGGGATGAGGTGTTGAAACGGGCCCGGCGGCAGGAAGCGTTTTTGAAAGAATATCCTTCCTCAGCTCAGGCCGGGGCTGTGCGGCAATTATTGAAACGATACGTTATGTTTGCCCTGTTTGGCTCCAATAATACTCCGCTGTTTAGTTATGAAACTGGGGAGATCAATGGGAAAGCTAAAATAGCATTTCTTCAGGAAACATGGCGGACGGAAGATGGAAAATTTTCGACCCTGTTAAGCCAATATCTCAAGGTGTTAGAGGAAAACAACTACCGATTAACAGCTGCAGTTAATGAATACCGTCAAAACGTCGCTGATACCTTATAAACCGGTTACAAATAAAGAACACTCCTGTTGCCAGGAGTGCTTTTTTTGATTTGATGATTATCGTAAGCCGTGGGCTTGATTGACATCTAAGATGAATAAAATTCCGTTACCCGGTTCGTCGATACGCATTTCAGATCGGATGGCATTGACGATAGTTTCAGTTAGAGCGGTTTCAGATAAGATCAGCACCATCTCTTTTTCGGGTTCGATGTCCATGGCAAACAATCTCTGGTATTCATGAGACCCTGCTCCCCGGGCGTTAATAATGGTTGCACCGCGGGCACCGGCTTTGTTAGCGGCCTCAATCAATGTTTCGGCTTTGCCTTTATCGACCACTGTAAAAATGGCTTTATGCATTGTATTTTGAACACCTCTGCTTTCTGAAAGGTTACTACAATTTCTGTTCCGGGAACCGATAACGCCTGTGAGCGGCATGGTAAAAGCAATACCATGGCTGGGTTTTTCGAATTGCAGCCGTTGACAGAGTGTTTGTACGGTTTTTTCCGTAATTGGCTTGGGGCCGATCATCAAGACGATTTCTTTACGGACTTCAGCGAGATCCAGTAGTTTCAATAAAGAACTTTTCGCTGTTCCCTTCCCGAGAATGATGGTGCCACCGGTGAGGCCGTTTTGCTTGGCGATGTGAACCACTTTACTGCCTGTCCCGAAATTAACGATGGCAAGGCATAATTCAAATTGTTGGACTTCGGAAGGATTATCCATCCACTTCCAAGCCTCCTTTTGTGGATTTGTACTTAAAGATAATACCTAAAACCTGTAAAGCGATGAGCGGAGTCATAGCGACCATGGCGATGACCCCAAATCCGTCAACTAATACGTTTGCTCCTTCAATGGCCTCGGCTGCACCTTGGGCAAATGCCAAAACAAAGGTGGCCGTCATCGGGCCGGAAGCAACACCTCCCGAGTCAAAAGCAATTCCCACGAAAAGGGGGGGGTACGTAATACATCATTATAATCGAAATCAGGTATCCAGGCAATAAATAATGCCAAAGTTGGATTTGGGATACAGTGATCCGCAGCATTGACAATGCAACGGCAATCCCCACGCCAATAGAGAGGAACAGGATAACGGCAGTCCGTTTAACGTAACCGCTGGTTACTGTCTCAATCTGATTGGTCAGGACATAAACGGCAGGTTCAGCCAGGATGACCACTAAACCCAAAATGAAACCGACCAGGATAACCACCCAGGGGTGACCCGTTGATGCCAAGATAAATCCGACTTTTGTTCCTACGTCCATAAACCCGGCGTTGACTCCGGTCAAAAAGAGAACCAAGCCGATGAAGGTATAAATTAAGCCTTTCATAACCCGTATAAACTGGCGGTGGGTAAGTTTAAAGGAAAAGGAGTTAAATACCAAAAAGATAACCAGTAAAGGCAGCAAAGCGAGGAAAACCTCACCAGCCGCGATAGGAAGTTTTTGGATAAATGGTCCAATAAGCGAGATGGACTCGGAAACGGTCGCCTGAAGGCTTCCTGAAATCTTATCGGTTTTCGATATAATACTCATGATAATGACGGCTAAGATAGCACCGGTTGAAGCAATGGCTACCAAGCCGAAGCTGTCCTCTTCTGAGGATTTTCCGCCTTTTTTCAAAGAGGAGACGCCCAACGCGAGAGCCAGGATAAAGGGAACGGTCATTGCCCCGGTGGTTGCTCCGGAAGCGTCAAAGGAGACAGCTAAAAATTCCGGAGAGGTGAACAGCGCCAGTACGAAGATGATAAGATAAATGACTGTCAATAATATATGCAAAGGTTTATTATAAACGATACGAAACAATCCCAGTGCCAATAAAGCCGCAATACCGATGGAAACAACGACTACAATGGCAGTCTTGGAAACGGCTCCGGCAGTGACTGAAGCCACCTGGGCAGCTAAAATATGCAAATCCGGTTCAGCAACCGAGATAAAGAATCCGAGAATAAAACCGGCAATGCCAACAAACCATACTTTATTGGATTTGGTCAAATATCCGCCCATCAAGGTTCCGATGGGGGTAACGCCAATGTCAACGCCAAACAAAAAGATGGACAAGCCAAGAATGATCCAAAGGGCTCCCATTAAAAACCGTAACAATAAGTGAGTCTCCAGTGGGGCGATGGTGAAATTTAACACCAATACAATGAACGTGACGGGAAGTACTGCAAATAACACTTCTTTAAATTTTTCAACGAGGACATTCAAATATTGCCCACTTCCTTTCTTTCTATATTTATGATAATGGGCGGCTTGAAAGTGGTTTAAATCAGGGAGAATGAGGGAGATGTTAGGTTGGCGGAAGGGATAATTAAAGCATAACATATTTCATTTTATCGGGCAACCCGCCTAGGTTTATGCTCAGATGATATAAAAAATGCCCGGTTGCTCCGGGCATTTTGATTATATACTTTTATTTTGCAAGATCTGAGCGACTTCGGCCACGTCCTTGTCGCCCCGGCCGGAGAGGTTGACGACCACGATGTTGTCCTTGGGGAGACCGGCGGCAAATTTCATCGCATAGGCAATGGCATGGGAACTTTCAACAGCCGGGATAATGCCTTCAATTTTCGAGAGCTTCAAGAAAGCATCGATAGCTTCTTTGTCGGTGATCGTCACATATTCGGCCCGACCAATATCTTTATAGTAGGAATGCTCCGGACCGACGCCAGGATAGTCAAGACCCGCGGCGACGGAGTAAACCGGTAGAGGTTCGCCTTTTTCATCCTGGAGGAGATAACATTTGAATCCATGAATGATTCCAGGAGTTCCCTTTGAGAGGGTTGCTGCATGATCCGGGGTATCCAGTCCCCGACCGGCCGGTTCTACGCCAATCATTTTGACAGAAGGGTCATTGAAAAAGGGCGCAAAGAGTCCGATAGCATTACTGCCGCCACCGACACAGGCAATGACATAATCCGGGAGTCGGCCCTCAGCTTCCTTTATTTGCTCCTTGGTCTCGTTGCCGATGACCGACTGGAAGTATTTGACCATCTCCGGATAAGGATCCGGGCCGACTGCTGAACCTAACATATAATATGTGGTTTGATAATTGGCGATGAGATCATTGAGGGCTTCGTCAACGGCATCTTTCAGAGTCCGGGTGCCGCTGGTCACCGGAACCACTTTAGCGCCGAGGAGTTCCATTCGAAACACATTGAGGGCTTGCCGGCGGGTATCTTCTTCGCCCATGTAAATGATACATTCCATGTCGAATAAGGCACAAGCGGTGGCGGTGGCCACTCCGTGCTGTCCGGCTCCGGTTTCGGCGATAATCCGTTTCTTACCGAGCCGTTTGGCCAAGAGCACTTGACCGATGGTGTTGTTGATCTTATGGGCACCGGTGTGATTGAGATCTTCCCGTTTTAAGTAGATTTTTGCGCCGCCGAGGGCTCGGGTTAACTTTTCTGCAAAGTAGAGGGGAGACGGCCGTCCGACAAAATTCTTGAAATAATAATTCAATTCTTCTTGAAATTCGGGGTCGTCCTTAAAATGGTAGAAGGCTTCTTTGATTTCGTCCAATACTGGGTTTAGAGCATCGGGGACAAACCGTCCGCCGTATTCTCCGAAAAATCCGGTCTTTTCTAAAGTACTCATCTCAACTGACTCCTCTCATGTGAAATTCACAAGTTGCTGGATTAACAACAGTTTAAATTTACAATATTTCAACTAGGGGGTCAATAGGAAGCTGGATGTTCGGGCTGGATGCAGCATACGCTATGACGGAAACTTTTATGATATTAGTTGCACTTCCAACCATTTCTCTTTATAATAATAGTTGCATATGCAACTATATTTCGGTTGCTGAGAGGATGAAACGATGAACGCTTCTGAACTGACGATTGGCCGATGGATCTCCATCATTCATCGCCATCGTCAAAACTATTTAACCAAACGGCTTGAAGCTTATCGGATTGGCAGCGGCCAGCATGTTTTCTTGATGATCTTGTCGCGGCATGACGGAATCAGTCAAGAGCAATTATCCGAATATATGAAAATCGATAAAGCGACTACGGCCAAAGCTATTAAAAAATTGGAGAACGAAGGGTACATCCGCCGGGAGGTGGATCCCAGGGACAAGCGGGCATACAAAGTTTTTTTAACCCCCAAAGGTGTCGAAGTTATTCCGGCGATCAAGGAAGCGATTCAGGATTGGGAACGGATGGCGACCAACAATATTTCCGAAGATGAGATCATGTTGTTGATGGAAATATTGGGGAAAATGGCTGAGAATGCCTGCGAATTCAAGGAAAAGCGCTGCGATAAACCATAAAACCCAACATGAACTGAGGAAAGTTAAATGCAAAAACTCAATGTTAAGCATAAATTGCAAGGGAATTCAATGTGGCAGGAGATGTTCAGGATTACCTGGCCGGCTTTTATTGAGCTGGTGATGTCAACGTTGTTCGGAATGGTCGATATGGTAATGGTGGGGCAGTTGAGTCCGGCGGCCATTGCGGCTGTCGGCCTCACCAATCAACCGTTTATGTTGCTGTCGGCAATTTTTGCAGCGGTCAATATCGGCGGGACAACGTTGGTCGCTTGGAGTATCGGGGCGAAAGATCATGATAAGGCGAAAATTGTGACCCGCCAGATTATCGTACTCAATACGTTCTTGGGGATTCTTCTAGCGGCGTGTGGCTTTTTCTTTGCCGAGCCGATTGTCCGGTTTATGGGAGCCCGTCCCGATACGTTGGACATGGCTAAACGGTATTTTGAAATAGTTGCCGCCGGGATGGTGTTTCAGGGGATCATTATGGGAATTACGGCTTGCTTGCGGGGTGCTGGCGAGACCCGAATTCCAATGTTTTATAACGTAGGCAGTAACCTCTTGAATGTAGTCGGCAATTATATTCTTATATACGGTAAGTGGGGTTTTCCGCGTTGGGAGGTAGCCGGAGCGGCAGCATCGACCACTTTGTCCCGTTTGTTGGCGTGCCTGGCTGCTCTATATGTGGTTTATCTTTCGCGCCGCACCAAGATTCATTTATCTTTCCGAGGCGAGTATCGATTTAAACCTGATGTTATCCGAAAGGTATTTTCCATTGGATTGCCGTCAGCGTTTGAACAGTTTACCCTCCAAAGCGGCTTGATGTTGTTTGCAAAGATCGTATCCGGCTTAGGTACAGCCGGATTTGCTGCCCATCAAATCGGATTGAATATCAGCGGGTTATCTTTTGCGCCCAGCATGGCCTTTGGAGTAGCAGCGACAACGCTGGTCGGACAAAGCCTGGGAGCAGGCGAGCCGCAAAAAGCGGAGCAATATGCCCGGTTCATTCGAAAAGTGGCTGTTGGGTTTGCTTGTGTGGTCGGTGTTTGCTATATTCTTTTCTCTTATCCGTTGGCCCGGCTGTATACGAAGGATTTGGCTGTGGCGGCGATGGCAGGGACTGTTCTTAAGTTATTGGCGTTGGCTCAACCTGGACAATCAACTCAGCTCAGTCTAGCTGGCGCGTTGCGGGGGGCCGGAGATACCATGTATCCGTTATATGCATCCATCATTGGAATTTGGGGATTTCGGGTTGGTGCCACTTATCTATTTGTGAATGTATTCGGTTGGGGATTGAACGGAGCCTGGATCGCTTTGGTGATGGATCAATATATTCGGTCATCAGTGATTTACCTGCGGTTCCGGTCGGGTAAATGGAAAACTATCAAAGCTAGGGTAGAGGTAGCCCGCAGTGAAGAAGAAGCTGTTGGTTAATGGATGATATGTAGTTTCGCTTAATGAAAAATAAATGATGTTGTCGATGATGTTTATAACCGCCAATCGGCGGTTTTTTCATCGTTTGATTTTTGAAAGCGGTGAGGCAGGAGATTTTTAAATTTTCACTGCAATCGTTGGACTTTTTCGGATTTCTGGTAAAATATAAGCATAGCTAATGGCGGAAACTTCAAAGGAGGGTGGATGTTAGTGATTCAAAAAGTAATCGTTTCCGGTCTTGGCGCCATCGGCAGCGCATATGCAGCCAGGATTTATGATACATCACCGGAACTGGTGACGGTCGTTGTTGATACAGAGCGACTTGAGCGGTACCAGCGGGAAGGGATCACCATAAACGGGAAAGCCTATTCTTTTCGAATGGTTACGCCGGATGTATCGGAAAAACCGGCGGATCTGATCCTGATCGCAGTGAAATATCATCAATTGGGGGAGGCTATCCAAGAAATCCGGAATTTTGTCGGGGAAAATACGATTATTCTTTCCCTGCAAAACGGAATCACCAGTGAAACTATGGTTGGCGAGGCCTTTGGTATGGATAAAGTGCTTCATTCTTTCGTCGTAGGCACGGATGCAGTCCGTGTGGGAACATCCACCCGGTACAGCAGTATCGGAAAGATCGTCTTTGGTGACAGGTCAAACCGGAAAGACGATCCGAAGGTCCTGGCCGTCCAGGAGTTTTTTGACCGGGTTCATGTGCCCTATGAAGTCCCGAATGACATTATGCGGGAAATGTGGTGGAAGTTTATGATGAATGTCGGCGTCAATCAGGTTTCAGCGGTTTTGAAAGCACCTTATGGCGTCTTTCGAAAGGTGAAAGAGGCTCGGGAGTTATGGGAGATGGCTGCCCGGGAAGTCTTGGCTATTGCCGAACGGGCCGGAATTCATCTTGTGGAGGCTGATATTCAGGAACATTTGAGAATCGCGGAAGCTTTGTCCCCCGAAGGAAAAACCTCCATGTTACAGGATGTGGAGGCGGGACGCAAAACGGAAGTGGAGATTTTTGCCGGGACTGTAGCTCAAATGGGCGATGCCTATGGTATCGACACTCCGGTCAATGATCTGTTGTTTAAATTGATCCGGGCGATGGAGCAGATGGATAAATAGTTGACAGTTGACAGTTGGGACAGTTTAAAGGGTATTGGGTACTAGGTGTTTTAGGAGACAGTAGACAGGAGTCAGTAGTCGGTAAAAGAAGACAGAACATAAAGAGAGAAGTCTATGGCTTTGGTCATAGGTTCTGGGTCTGGACACTGAGTTCTGGATGATAAGAAAGTTAAAATTGTAAAAGGTAAAGGCTAAAGTACTGTCCCGTGGATCTTCATCCAAATTTATACTCGCGCCTTATGCTTCATGTCCCGTCTTATAATGTGAACTGTGTACTGTGAGCTGTACACATTATATACTTAAAAATTACGAAAGGAAGTATTTTACATGGCCAAGGATGCTTCATTTGATATTTTTTCCACCGTGGATATGCAGGAAGTGGACAATGCGGTGAATCAGACGAATAAAGAAATCGGACAACGATATGACTTCAAGAATAGCAAATCTACCGTAGAGATTGAGGGTGACAATTTAAAAGTGTTGGCCGATGATGATTATAAACTCCGTAGCGTCATCGAAATTCTTAAAGCTAAACTTATTGGTCGGAAAGTTCCGGTAAAAAATCTCGTTTTTGAAAAGGCGGAACCGGCTAGCGGTGGGATGCTGCGGCAGATCATTAAAATTCAAAATGGGATAGAAACAGAAAAAGCCAAGGCTATTGTGAAAGATATTAAAGCTCTCAATTTGAAGGTTCAAGCTGCCATTACCGGTGATCAGGTCCGGGTTTCCGGGAAAAGCCGCGATGATCTACAAAAAGTGATTCAAGCTTTAAAAACTAAAGATTACGGGGTTGAGTTGCAGTTTGGCAACTATCGGTAAGATGATGGCTTATCGGATAAAAGTCGAAGGAGTTGTCCAGGGAGTCGGATTTCGTCCCTTTGTGTATCGGTTGGCCCATGAGTTGGAACTTACCGGTATTGTGTATAACATTGGGGCTGCGGTCATCATCGAGGTTGAAGGCAGGGAAGAGCAGCTACAGGAGTTTATCCGACGATTGCCCGCTGAAGCGCCGGTGTTGTCGGATATTCAACGCCTGGACCTTTTCGAACAGACGGTGGTGCCCTATCCTGATTTCCAGATCCGGGAGAGCCATACGGATTCCGGGAAGGCTGTTTTTATTGCCCCGGATGTTTCTGTTTGTCAGGATTGCTGCAGGGAACTTTATGACCCGGATAACCCACGCTATCTGTATCCTTTTATCAATTGTACCAATTGCGGGCCTCGGTTTACCATCATTAAAGCATTGCCCTACGATCGGGGCCATACGACCATGGATGCATTTGTCATGTGTCCTGATTGCCGGAAGGAGTACACTGACCCGAAAGACCGGAGGTATCATGCCCAGCCCGTCTCCTGTTATCAATGTGGCCCGTCCTTGGTGTTGCTTGATTCCGACGGAGCGCCGGTTTGTGGCACCGACACGGTGAATACGGCCAGGGCTTTGCTGGCTAGGGGCAAGATTCTTGCGGTGAAGGGGATTGGCGGGTACCATCTGGTGTGTGATGCCCGAAACGAAACTGCAGTGGAGCAGCTTCGTTTCAGGAAACACCGGGACCGAAAACCATTCGCTCTGATGGTGAAGGATGAAAAAATGGCTGCATCCCTTTGCCATCTGTCTTCTGCAGAACAGGACTTATTATTATCGCCAAAGCGGCCGATTGTATTGTTACGGCGCAAGAAGGAGACGGATTTACCGGAGGCCATTGCCCCTGGCAATCCTTATCTGGGAATCATGCTCCCTTATACGCCTCTTCATTTATTGTTATTTGAGAGCGGGCGGCAGGATGAATTCCGGTTGGAGGTGCTGGTGGTCACCAGCGGAAATCGGAGTGATGCCCCTATCTTTTATAAAGATGATGAGGCTTTAGCCGGTTTGAAGGATATTGCTGACTTTTTTCTGACCCATAACCGAGAGATCTATATTCGGGTCGATGATTCGGTTACCCGGGTATTTCGGGAAAAAGAATATCTGATTCGGCGAAGCCGGGGGTATGTGCCTCTACCGCTTCAATGTCAAGCTGCCGAAAGTTTGACGGGGTCTGGAGGGTTGATTCCTGAGATTTTGGCTTGTGGCGGTCAGATGAAAAATGCTTTTTGCATCAATCGAGGGGAGTATTTTTATCTCAGCCAGTATATCGGTGATCTGGATGAATGGGATACATTTCAAACCTATCAAGAGAGTATTGGACATTTTCAGCGGATGTTGGAGATTCACCCCCGGGTAATCGCTTATGATCTCCATCCGGATTATCTGTCGACCCGCTATGCTTTGGAACAGGATATCCCCGTAAAAATCCCGGTTCAACATCATCATGCGCATATTGCAGCATGTATGGCGGAGAATAATCTGATGGAGCCGGTGCTCGGTGTGGCTTTCGACGGTACCGGTTATGGCGAGGACGGACATATTTGGGGCGGCGAGTTTTTTGCCGGAACGTATGGCGATTTCTGTCGGAAAGGTCATTTGGAATATATGCCGATGCCGGGGGGAGAAGCGGCCATTCGAGAACCCTGGCGAATGGCTTTAGGACTATTGGCCGGGGCCGGTGTGGAATGGGAACCGGCCGATGGACAACAAGGAATTAAGGTCGAAGAAGAAGGATTGCTCTTTGAAGATATTGGCCGGGAGCAACTGGCTATGGTAAAGGCCATGCTGGATAAAGGGTTGAATACCCCGTTAACCTCCAGTGCCGGCCGGCTCTTTGATGCCGTCTCAGCGCTCTTGGGGATTGTCCGGAAATCCTCCTATGAGGGGGAACCGGCTATTGCCCTAGAATATGCTGCAGACGGCAAGGGAGAAGAGGGACAATATGCGTTTGCTTTTGAAGGTTCAAATGACTGCTTTTCGATAACGTTTCGTTCCATGGTACGGGAGATCCTGCGTGACTTGGTTAATGTCCCGTCGGGGATCATAGCGTCCCGGTTTCATCGGACCGTGGCGGCAGCGATTGGAGATGCTTGCTGTCGGATGCGTGAACAGACCGGTTTGAATAAAGTGGTTTTAAGCGGAGGCGTTTTCCAAAATATGCTGTTGTTGGAGTTGACCGTATCCAGGTTGGAAAAGGAAGGTTTTCAGGTGTTTACCCACTGCAGGATTCCGACCAATGACGGCGGGATTGCTCTGGGGCAGGCGCTAATTGCTTTGGCACGGATGCACAACATAGAATCGATCAATCCATGATTAAGGAAGTGAATGAGAATGTGTCTAGCCGTACCGGGAAAGGTGACGGAGATCAAGGGAAAGACAGCAATTGTAGAGATTATGGGTGTTTTACGGGAAGCCTCTCTGGAGCTGCTGGAGGATGTGAAGGTTGGAGATTATGTCATTCTCCATGCGGGGTGCGCCATTGAAAAGCTGGATGAAGCCGAAGCGTTAAAGACCATCGAACTGTTTAAGGAATTGAAGGATATTTACCATGAATAATTATTTGGATCCTTATCGTGATACGGGTTTATTGCACCTGTGGGCTGAAAGACTTCAAAAGTACCAAGGAAAACCATTGAAATTGATGGAGGTTTGCGGGACCCATACTATGGCCATCGCCCGTTATGGGATTCGAACCCTTTTGCCGGAGAGGATCCGGCTGGTTTCGGGGCCGGGCTGTCCAGTTTGTGTCACGCCGTCGTATTATATTAATTCAGCGGTGGCTTTGGCCCGCCGGCCGGAGACGATTGTGGCTACTTTCGGCGATTTGATGCGGATTCCGGGGGATGAGGGTTCGTTGTTGGAAGCGAAGTCTCTGGGTGCGGACATCCGGGTGTTGTATTCACCGTTGGATGCATTGAAAATTGCCCGGGATAATCCTGAGCGTCAGGTGGTCCTTCTTTCGGTTGGGTTTGAAACCACAACGCCCATTTTTGCGCTGGCCATTGATAAAGCAAGTCAGGAAGGCCTGAATAATTTTACAGTGCTTTCTGCCAATAAGACAATGCCAGAGGTCTTAAAGGTTCTGGCGGGAGATCCAACGGTAGGGATCGACGGGTATCTCTATCCCGGCCACGTCAGTGCCATTATCGGGACCCGTTTTTATGAGGAACTGGCGGAGAAATATGGCGTCCCGGGAGTCGTTGCCGGTTTTGAGCCGCTGGACATTTTAACTGCAGTGGCGGCTTTGTCGGAAATTTGCAATGAAGGCCGACATACGGTCCGAAATTTGTACACTCGGGTCGTGAAACCGGAGGGCAATCCGAGAGCCGTTCAAGCCATGGAACGGGTCTTTGAGCCGGCGGATGCAGTTTGGCGGGGAATTGGGAGGATTTCCGGTTCGGGGTTGGCAATACGGGAGGAGTATGCCCGATATGATGCTTGGAAAGTATTCGATCTTCAGATTGGTGAATATTCGGAACCGGAAGGGTGCCGATGTGGGGAGATTTTGAAAGGAACCAAGTCGCCGGGAGATTGTCCGTTGTTTGGAACCCGTTGTGTGCCGGAAAATCCTGTAGGAGCCTGCATGGTATCTTCTGAAGGAACTTGTGCGGCACACTATAAGTATGGAGGAATTCGATGACTGAACGTATTACATTGGCTCATGGCAGTGGCGGGAAATTGACCCATCAATTGATTGGGCGGATTTTTTATCCCCATTTTGCCAATGACATTTTGCAGACCGGTGACGATGCGGCGAAGCTTCCTGTTCCTGCAGGGACGTTGGCGTATACCACGGATAGTTTTGTGATTACACCCCTTTTTTTCAAAGGGGGCGATATTGGTAAACTGTCCGTCTGTGGAACTGTGAATGATTTGGCAACCAGCGGAGCCAGACCGTTGGCTTTGAGCTGCGGTTTTATTATCGAAGAAGGTTTTGAGATCAGCCGGTTGGAGAGAATTGTATCCTCCATGGCGGAGACTGCCCGGAGTTGCGGGGTCCGGATTGTAACCGGAGATACCAAGGTAGTCCCTAAAGGAGCTGCTGATCAGCTCTTTATTAACACTTCCGGGATAGGGATTATTCCGGATGGATGTCATATTTCGGCATCCCGGGCCAAGCCGGGGGATGTGGTTATTGTGACCGGGATGATCGGCGATCACGGCGCTGCGATTTTGCTGGAGCGGGAAGAGCTCCATATTGCGGCTGATATTGCCAGTGACTGTGCTCCACTACATTATTTGGTAGCCCGGGTATTGGCCGATGTTCCGGATATTCATGTGCTACGGGATCCGACCCGGGGCGGGCTGGCCAGTACTTTGCATGAGATTGCACTCCAGAGTGATACCGGCATTTTAATATGGGAGAAGGATATTCCGGTGCGGCCGGAAGTTCAGGGCATCTGTGAGCTGTTGGGGATGGATCCCCTTTATCTGGCCAATGAAGGAAAGATGGTCATGGTCGTGCCGCAGGAAAATGCCGGAAAAGTGATGGAGATCCTTCAGAGCGATCCTTTGGGGAAGGATTCCCGGATCATCGGCCAAGTTATCAGGGAACCGGCCAAAAGGGTATTGCTGGAGACGGTGACTGGCGCGAAACGGATCGTCGAAATGATGACCGGCGATCAGTTGCCCAGAATATGTTAGTTTAAACGTGCTTCAGCACGTTTTTCCTTTTTTGGTGAAATGTGTTGGGCGGGGGTTAATGGCGGAACCGTAAAGATATGGATTAAAAATATAAAAACGAATAAAATCAGTGTTAAAGTTCCGTATTTTTCAAAACTGTAACAATTTATTTTTAAAAACGGGTGTATAATAGGATAAGTGAAAAAAGTTACAAACTAAAGCGGTGTTCAGGGCCATAGTTGTGACTTGGGCGGACGTTAGGAGTAACTTGCGGAAAGGAGTAAATTCGGTGGATAAGTATACGCTGTTAGCCCTGGCGATTTTAATCCCGTCGCTTAGTGCATTTCTTTGTTACGTTTTTAACAAACCGTGGGTTCGAAATGTCATTGTTTTCGTAACTGCATTATTAATGTTTGCTGTGGCCGGGGGCTTTGTTTATCAACTGCTTCAATCCGGCGGAAAGATTGAGATCAATTTGGAAGATCTCCATCTACCGTTTGATATTGAATTTATCTTTAAATTGTTAGATTTTGTATTGTTAGCGATCATTGCCGATATCGGAATGAAACGTAAAAAGCCATTGATCGTGGTTTTGGCGATCATTCAAGGCGTACTTTTACTCCTTTTTGAATTGTTTGGTTCTGTTAAGGAACCGCATGTTGCATTTGTCGTTGATTACCTTTCGTTAATAATGCTTTTGCTAGTATCGGTGATTGGGCCGCTTATTACCATTTTCGCAACGGGGTACATGAAAGAACATGAACATCATCAACATTTGGAGAAATCCAGACAACCCCGGTTCTTTGCGATTCTGTTCGTCTTTTTAAGTGCAATGAACGGGCTGGTGTTAACCAATAATCTCTCCTGGATGTTGCTCTTCTGGGAAGTGACCACCCTCTGTTCTTTCCTTTTGATTTCCCATGACGGGAATGAACAGGCAGTGAAGAACGGTTTGCGGGCATTATGGATCAATATGTTAGGCGGCGTGGCGTTTGTATTAGCGATTATCTTCATTTATAACGCTCTTGGGACTTTGTCTGTGGAAGAGATTATTCGGAGCAAGATGACGCCGGTTGGTTTATTCCCGGTGGGGTTAGGGTTGTTGTGTTTTGCCGGGTTTACCAAGTCTGCTCAGTTTCCTTTTCAAAGTTGGCTACTGGGAGCGATGGTTGCGCCGACTCCGGTTTCGGCCTTGCTTCATTCAAGTACCATGGTGAAAGCCGGTGTTTACCTGATTGTCCGGATTGCTCCTGTTTATAGTGGGACAACCTTGGGAATGATCGTTGCTTTGGCCGGTGCGTTTACGTTTGTGATGGCTTCAGCCATTGCCATCAGCCAGAGCAATGGTAAACGGGTACTTGCTTATTCAACCATTGCTAACTTAGGCTTAATCGTTTGCTGTGCCGGTATCGGTTCGTATGTTGCGTTGGGTGCAGCGATATTGTTGATGATTTTCCACGCTATCTCAAAAGCTCTTCTTTTCCTCTGCGTGGGTACTATCGAGTTGGAGATCGGAAGCCGGGATATCGAAGATATGCAAGGTTTGTTTAAAAAGATGCCGTTTACCACGGTGATTGCGGTAATCGGTATGATCTCTATGTTGTTGCCGCCCTTTGGCGTCTTGTTAACCAAGTGGCTGGCGTTGGAAGCTGCAGTTAAATTTCCGCTGGTTCTTATTTGTATCATCATTGGCAGTGCGTTGACCTTAGTGTTTTGGTCTAAATGGATCGGTATTATTTTGACTGTTTCCTATCACGCCAAATATAAAATGGAGAAATTGCCTCTTGCGATGTGGATTACCATGGCCATCTTGGTTGTAGCGATTATCGTTACAGGCGTTGATATCTCGATGATATTTAAAGCGGCAGTCGCCCCGTTCCTGTTGGAGTCCATGAAAGGGGTACCGGAAACCATTCTCAACGGAATCAACGGCTTGTGGTTGGTCGGCGATTCGGGGAAAGTGGTCGGTGGTTTTTCGTCCATTTATTTCTTCATGATTTTGTTTTTGCTCTTCCTGTTATATCCGTATCTTTACAGAAAGTCCAAGGCAGAGCTCTTAAAACCGCCATATCTCTGCGGAGCCAATACGGAGGAAGATACCAAAGGGTTGGAGTTTAATGCTCCGGCGGATACGGTAGATCAGGTGATCGTGCATAATTACTATTTTGCCGGGGCCTTCGGAGAGGCCAACCTGACACCCTGGGCAAACTTTATCGCAGGGGCTATTATCATGATCATGTTCGGGGTGGTGATTTGAGATGGATATTGTTATCCTCAAAGATATTTTGACAGTCGTTGCAACCATTATTTTGGCGCCGTTTATCGGCGGACTGTTAACGGGAATTGATCGGAAGATTACAGCGCGGATGCAAAGCCGGAGCGGACCTCCGATATTCCAGCCCTTTTATGATTTGTTTAAGCTCCTTGGAAAAGAACGGTTAATCGTCAATCAGACCCAGATGATGTTTGTGATTGGACATTTGTTTTTTGCCGTTGCAGCATTGGCTATGTTTATGCTGGGCCAGGATTTATTGATGCTCCTGTTTATCATGGCTTTCTCCAGTATTATGCTGATTATGGGAGCGATGAGCGTCCGTTCGCCTTACAGTAAGATTGGAGCGCAACGTGAAATCGTACAAATTATGGCCTATGAACCGGTACTGATTCTGATGGTGGTCGGAGTCTTCTTGTCCACCGGTAGCTTTATGATTCGGCCGTTGTTCTCCGATATGTTCGGGTTCGGCAAACCCCTCTTATATGATTTGCCGCTGGTATTTATAGCTTTTATCTATGTGTTAACCATTAAACTCCGTAAATCGCCCTTTGATTTTTCAATGTCCCATCATGCGCATCAGGAGTTGATTAAGGGGATTACCACAGAGTTTTCGGGGCCGCAGTTGGCTGTGATTGAACTTACGCACTGGTATGAACTGGTGTTGTTCCTGGGACTGATTACCATGTTCTTCGCTCAGCCGGTATGGATTGGTATCTTGATCGCTTTAATTTGTTACTTCTTTGAAATTGTCATCGATAATATCAGCGCCCGGATGACTTGGAAGTGGATGCTCCAGGCCACCTGGATTGTGGGAATCGGTGTAGCGATGACCAATATCATTTGGCTTTATTTAAAATGATGGGATGGTGAAAACCAATGGGTTTAGTGAAAAAATCACGGATGAAATCACCATGGGTCTTGCATTATGATTGCACCAGTTGCAACGGTTGCGATATTGAAACTTTGGCATGTCTGACGCCTCTGTATGATGTGGAGCGCTTTGGCATTATCAATGTGGGAAATCCTAAGCATGCGGACATTCTGGTAGTCACCGGCTCGGTGAACAAACGGAATGAGAAAGTCTTAAAGAATCTATACAATCAGATGCCGGAACCTAAGGCCGTGGTGGCGGTAGGGGCTTGTGCCTGTACCGGAGGTATATTTAAAGATTGTTATAATGTGCTTGGCGGTGTTGACAAAGTATTGCCGGTGGACGTTTATGTGCCCGGCTGTTGCGCCAAACCGGAAGCCATTATTGACGGTATCATGATCGCTGTCTCTAAACTGGAAGAAAAGGCAGAGGCCATGAAGGCCAAAGCCCATGCTTGAACGGTAGCGGTACGGATTTAAGTATAGGCTTTATACAGTCGGTGAAGGAGGTTTCCGATGATAGAGAATGTAACGAATATTCCCCTGGAATCATTGTTAGGTCATGTTCAGGATATGCTGTTCAGTGGTTATCGTTTTATCACCGCTACCAGTGTTGATAATGGAGACGGCACCATTGACGTGTTATATCATTTTGATAAAGAGCTCGAGATGAAACACTTGCGGATTACAGTGAATAAACAAGATGAGATCCCGAGCATTTCCGGTATCTATTTTGGAGCCGTTTTGGTTGAAAATGAGATGAAAGAGTTGTTTGGTTTGAATATTAAGAATATTGTCATCGATTACGGCGGCCATATGTTGTTATCCGATGAAGAGTTGGATGCGCCGATGTCGCGGCAGATTACCATCGTTAATAAGGATAAAGGGGGTGAGCCCCAATGAACGGTAAAACAGTAATCCCGTTTGGCCCGCAGCATCCGGTGTTGCCGGAACCGTTGCAACTGAAATTGGTGATGCAGGATGAGAAGATTGTGGAAGCGATTCCGGCCATCGGTTATGTTCACCGGGGACTTGAGAAATTAACGGAAACCAAAGAATTTACACAAAACGTTTTTGTAATTGAACGGATTTGCGGGATCTGCAGTTTTAAGCATGCTTTGGCTTACTGTCAGGGCATGGAAAACCTGATGGGAATCGAAGTGCCTGATCGGGCCCGGTTTTTACGGGTGATCTGGGGTGAACTCCATCGGATGCACAGCCATCTGCTGTGGCTGGGACTTCTGGCAGATGCTTTCGGATTTGAAAGCTTATTCATGCAAGCCTGGCGGGATCGGGAAAAGGTGATGGATATCATGGAAGCGACCGCCGGCAGCCGGGTGATTATTTCGACCAACCAGATTGGCGGAACCCGTCGGGATATTTCTCCGGAGATGCTCGCCAAAATTGTGGATGTCGTGAATGACGTGAAAGAAGATATCGAACGGGTTGAAAAAGTCTTCTGCAATGACTATACGGTGAAACACCGGATGGTAGGCATTGGTGTTTTGAGTAAAGAAAACGCCAAGCTTTGGGGTGCGGTTGGGCCCATGGCTCGGGGTAGCGGAATTGCCGAAGATGTCCGGACCTTAGGTTATGCGGCTTACGGCGAATTGGATCTGGAACCGGTCGTCGAAACGGACGGTGATTGTTACGCCAGAATGAAGGTACGGTTGCGGGAACTCTACCAGTCCATCGATCTGATTAAACAGGCTATTGCTAAGATTCCGGAGGGACCCATCAATGTGCCGGTGAAAGGGAACCCCAATGGCGAAGTGATCTCCCGGGTGGAACAACCCCGGGGCGAAGCCTTGTATTATATGCGGGCTAACGGTGGAAAAACGTTGGATCGGTTACGGGTTCGGACGCCGACCTTTGCTAATATTCCGACGTTGTTGAAGATGCTGCCGGGACACCATTTAGCGGATGTGCCTATCCTTATTTTAACGATTGATCCTTGTATCAGCTGCACTGAGCGATAAGCTCAAGCGGGTTTTGATTAAAGGTGTTGGAGGATAAATCATGTTTGATATGATCGGGAATATCTTTAAAAACTTAGGAACGAAACCTGCCACCCGTTGTTATCCCTTCGAAAAACGGGAGCCCTTTGAGGCAAGCCGCGGTCGGGTGAAAGGAATAGAGATTGAAAAGTGCATTTTTTGCGGAATCTGCTCCAGAAAATGCCCGGCTGATGCGATCCGGGTGGACCGTAACGCCAAGTCGTGGGAGATCGATCCTTTCAAATGCGTCATTTGTGGGGCATGTGCCGAAGTATGCCCTAAAAAGTGCGTAATCATGGATGAGGCGTATACTCAGCCGACAACTGCAAAAGATAAACTCACATATGTTCAGGCAGCGAAAGAGGAGAGCCAGTCTCAGGCTGGTTGATAGATTATGCATGAGTATGCCGTTACACGGAGCATCGTAAAAATTGTCGCAGCGGAAGCCGAAAAAGCTGGTGCCCGGAAGGTTAGCCGGATTCATCTGGTGATTGGCGATCTTTCCACGATTGTCGATGATTCGGTGCGGTTATATTTTCCGATGATTGCTGCCGGGACTGTGGCTGAAGAGGCCGAACTGGTGTTTAGGCGGATTAAAGCCGAGTTTTATTGCAAACAATGTGGGAAGAACTTTATTAAACCGGCTCACGGTTTTGAATGTCCCGTCTGCGGTAATCTAGGCATGCCGACTGACATTGGAAAAGAGTTTTATGTGGAGAGTATTGAGATCGAATGAAAATTAAAGTGATGGAAAATATTCTGTCGTCTAACGACCAATTGGCTGAAGCTAACCGGGAGGAGTTCAATCGGAGAAGCATCACGGTATTGAACGTCATGGCTTCACCGGGAGCCGGCAAGACTAGCGTTATCACAGAACTGATGCGTCGTTTGGACGGTGAAGTGGCCTTCAGCGTGGTGGAGGGCGATATTGCTTCGGCGATCGATGCGGAAAAAATCGAAGCTATGGGCGTTCCGGTGCTTCAGATCAATACGGGAGGCGGGTGTCATCTGGATGCCAATATGATCCGGGAAGCGGTCCAGGAGCTTCAACCGCCGGATCATTCAGTGCTCTTCATTGAGAACGTAGGAAACCTTATCTGTCCTTCTGCCTTTGATCTGGGGGAAACACTCCGGATGGTGATCGCCAGTGTTCCGGAAGGCCATGATAAACCCTATAAATATGTATACATGTTTGAAACGGCCGATGTGGTTATTCTTAATAAAACCGATTTAATGCCGTATATCAATTTTGACCGGGATAATTTTATCCAGGGTGTTCGGGCTCTTAATGAAAAGGCGCCGCTGTTTGAAGTCTCCTGTTCAACCGGAGCAGGCTTTTCGGAATTAGTAGCCTGGCTTAAAAAGCAAATTCGGTAATCGTTTGAGTGAGTAACAATATGTAAAAGCTTGCCATTCCGTGGTTCGGGATGGTTTTCTTTTTTTTACAAATTAATGATGAACGATGAACTTTTCCTGCATTTTTGTTAGAATAGGAATTAACAGGCTGTTGGAAGGGTTTGGCATTGACCGGTGATATAATGGCATTAGCCTTATGCCAAACTATTCTCGACATAATGTTTGGAGGTGCGTCTGTTGAGTTCTCCTCCCTTAAAGAACAAACAGGGATTGACCGAAGCGGAATTTTTGGCCAGATATGATCCTGAGAAATATGACCGGCCGTCAGTGACGGCAGATACGTTGCTGTTTACTTTGGCAGACACCGTGGGTGATGGCGGGGAAAGATGGGAGAAACAACTTCAATTACTCCTGATCAAACGGGGCGACCATCCCTTTATCGGGCACTGGGCTTTGCCTGGCGGTTTTATCAATATGGATGAAGATTTGGAGGAGGCTGCTTTACGGGAATTACAGGAAGAAACCGGAGTTACTCCGATTTATATGGAGCAGCTTTATACCTGGGGCAAGGTGGGACGGGATCCCCGGACCCGGATCATCACTGTCTCGTATTTAGCATTGGGGGATCAAAGCTGCCGTCATGCCAAAGCAGCTGATGATGCTGATGATGCGGCCTGGTTTACGGTGGACTGTCGTCCGCAGCATGAAGGGAAGAACGGTTCGGGCCATAAATCTCCGAATGGAGAAGAATATCATATAACGCTTACTGCCGGGGAACACCGACTTTTTGCGAGGATTCGGACGGTAGAGGAATTTTCGGGGCCTATCAGGCCGGAACCGGAGATCCTGGAATCTCACGGCCTTGCTTTCGATCATGCCAAAATTATTTTTGAGGGCATTCGGCGGCTCAAACAACATCGGATTTTAGAGAGATGGGGGTTTAACGATGGTAAAGTGGAGTAAAGAAAGTATTTTGTCAGAGGGCGGGAAAGTCTTTAGTGCTATTGCTGAATGGTTGGACCAACGGCCGGAACTTTGTCTTTCCCAGTTGGATCCTAAGCGAACGGCGTTAATCATTGTTGACATGATTAACGGATTTGCACGGGAAGGGGCTTTGCAAAGCCCCCGGGTGGAAAAAATTATCGCTCCAATCGTGTGCCTAACGCGGGCTTGTCAAAAGGCTGGCATACCCGTTTTGGCTTTTGCCGACAGCCATGGGGAGATGTCACCGGAGTTTCGGGCTTATCCTCCCCATTGCCTAGCTGGAACCAATGAAGCCGAGTTGGTAGATGAGTTGAAAGCTCTCGGAGGGTATCGGTTATTTTTGAAAAATTCGGTCAATGGTTTTTTGGAGACTGAATTTCAACAGTGGCTAAAGGAACACCAGGCTATTGACCAATATCTTGTCGTTGGGGACTGTACCGATATTTGCATTCAGCAGCTGGCAGTGACGCTCAAAGCCTGGTTTAATATGAACAACCGGGAATCCAGGGTGATTGTGCCGGTGAATGCGGTGGATACCTTTGACGGCGGTTTGCATCATGGCGATTTAATGCACGTGATGGCTTTATTTATGATGTCCGGTAACGGGGTGGAAATTGTGGGCCGGATTGTTGAACCGGAAGGAGAAGGTTAATCATGGAACGACTGGACTTAACCCTGCTGACGGATTTTTATGAATTGACCATGGCCAATGGTTATTTTCAAAACGGGTTGCAGGATCAAATTGCCTATTTCGATATGTTTTTCCGGACCATCCCGGATAACGGCGGTTTTGCAATTATGGCCGGTGTGGAACAGTTGGTCGATTATTTACAAGATCTTCATTTCAGTGATGCGGATATTGCCTATTTACGCAGCCGGAAGCTGTTTAGCAAGGATTTTTTGGAGTATTTAAGAAACTTCAAGTTTAGTTGCGATGTGTGGGCTGTTCCGGAAGGGACACCTATCTTTCCCAATGAGCCCATTGTCATCGTCCGGGGTCCGATGATTCAGGCGCAACTTGTTGAAACCATGGTTCTGTTGACCATCAATCATCAGAGTTTAATAGCGACGAAAGCCAACCGGATCGTCCGGGCGGCCCAGGGCCGGCCGGTGATGGAATTTGGTGCCCGGCGGGCCCAAGGGTATAACGGAGCTATTTTTGGTGCCCGTGCGGCTTTTATCGGCGGTTGTGTCGGGACATCCTGTACCATCGCTGAACGGGATTTTGGGATTCCGGCATTGGGAACGATGGCCCATAGTTGGATTCAAGCCTTTCCCAGCGAGCTGGAAGCTTTTCGAGCCTATGCCAGAACCTATCCTGATGATTGTACATTGTTGGTGGATACGTTTAATGTGTTGAAGTCCGGTGTCCCTAATGCGATTCAGGTATTCAGGGAAGAGATTCTTCCCCGGGGATACCGGCCGAAAGGCATTCGGATTGACAGCGGCGATATCACTTATTTGTCCAAGGAGGCCCGCCGGATGCTGGATGAGGCGGGGTTCAACGATTGCAAGATTGTGGCGTCAAATGCTTTGGATGAATATATCATTCGGGATATTTTGATTCAGGGAGCCCAGGTGGATATCTTCGGTGTTGGGGAACGGCTCATAACCTCCAAATCGGAACCGGTATTCGGCGGTGTGTATAAGTTGGCTGCCTTGGAGACGGAGGCAGGTATTGCTCCAAAGATCAAAGTGAGCGAAAATGTCACCAAGATAACTATCCCCGGCTTTAAGCAACTGTGGCGTCTCTATGATGAAGATACGGGTAAAGCCATTGCGGATGTGATTACCTTGGCTGATGAAGTCATCGATGACAGCCGGCCTTATGAGATCTTTGATCCGGACCATATTTGGAAACGGAAGACTCTTTCAAAGTTTAAGGCGCGAAGGTTATTAACCCGCCTGTTTGAGAAAGGACACTGTGTTCACCAACGGAGGGAACTTCGGGAAATTCGGTCTTACTGCCAATCTCAAGTGGGGACCTTATGGGAAGAAGTGCTCCGCTTTGAAAACCCTCATCGCTATTATGTGGATTTATCGCAGCCCCTGTGGGACTTAAGAGAAGGGTTGCTCAAAGAATATGCCATGAAGTAGATTTGCGGTATCCGCCTTTGGGGCGGATATTTTTTTAGCAATTCAGGAAACGGTTAGAAAGAAAAAATATGGATAGAATAACAGCATCCTTGCTAATTTGCATAAAGGTATTGAGTAGGGGGCTTGGCGGTGAGCGAGTATATTAATAACCGGGAATACCGGCAGAAAGTTTTAAAAGAGCTGATTGCTGAATTACATCAAGGAAAAAGCGTTGAAGAGGTCAAAGCGCGTTTTGCAAAGCTAATCGAAGGTGTATCGCCGTCGGAAATTTCCGAAATGGAGCAGGCATTGATTGGGGAAGGAATGCCGGTCGAGGAGATCCAACGGTTGTGTGATGTGCATGCTGCTGTCTTTAAAGGATCGATTGCGGAGATTCATCGGGAGCAAAAACCGGAAGAAACTCCAGGCCATCCCATCCATCTCTTTAAAGTGGAGAACCGGGAGATTGAAAAATTGATTGATCAGTCGATTCGTCCACATTTGGCTGCATTTCAGGCCAATCCGTCACCGGAAAACCGAAAGCAGCTGCTTACTGATTTTGAACAGTTGTGGGAAATTGACAAACATTATTTACGGAAGGAAAATTTACTCTTTCCTTATATGGAGAAGTATGGAATTACGGCCCCTCCGAAGGTGATGTGGGGTGTGGATGATGAGATTCGGGCGGCGATTAAAGAAGTTAAACAGCGCTTGATGTCGGATAGCGGAGATCTTGGTGATTTACCGGCCCGGGTGAACGACGTACTAACCCGGATCATAGAGATGATCTTCAAAGAAGAGAATATTCTATTCCCTATGGTTATTGACACATTAGCTGAAGATGAATGGCAGAAGATCGCAGCTGAAAGCGATGAATTGGGGTATTGCTTGATCCGGCCGGCAGTCAAATGGCAACCGCCACGGGTCAATGTGGAAGCCAAAGAAAGGGCCCAGGGCGAAGTGCCGTCCAACGACGGGTACATCCGATTTGAGACCGGGATCCTGAAACCTGAAGAGATTGAGGGAATATTCAATACGCTTCCCTTGGATATTACTTTTGTCGATAAAGATGGTGTGGTGAAATACTTTTCCCAAGGTAAGGAACGGATTTTTCCGAGAACTAAAGCAGTCATCGGCCGATTGGTTCAAAACTGTCATCCTCCAGCCAGCGTTCATATAGTAGAGCAGATTGTGGCCGATTTGTCATCCGGGAAAAAGGATCATGAAGATTTCTGGCTAAAAAAAGGTTCTCAATATATTTACATCCGTTATTTTGCTGTTCGCAATGAAGCCAATGAATTTATCGGTGTGTTGGAGGTAACCCAGGATATCCAGCCAATTCAGGAGATTAGCGGTGAGAAACGGTTGCTTTCGGATTAATATTTAAGGGGTTTGAGTTGATGACCGCAAGGTTTGTAGCAAAAAAATAGGTTACCCGAGATACCCGGAGTCCGTGAAAACGGCTCCGGGTTTTTAATCTTTTTAATAACATGGACATCATTGACAGATGGGAAATATTAGAGTACAATAAAAATGTTCACAAGTTAGTTTAACCTAACAATTTTCAAATTTATTATATTTAAATGGAGATGAAGTATATTATTTTTTACAACAAATGTTAGTCAGAACTAACATAAATGTTAGTTTGATCTAACAATTAGAAAGGGGAAGATGTTATCGATGATGTTTAGGGGAAGAGGAGATCGGACGTTGGAAGCAGTCCGAAATGAATTGACTGAAATCCCTTTATCGGGACTGGGAATCGGTGAACGTGGAACCGTATCGCGCCTAGTGGGCGGCGAACAATTTTACAATAAAATGCTGGCTTTAGGCATTTCCCCCGGGAAATCGGTGGCAGTCATTGGCGGAAGCAGGAAACAACCCTATCTGTTACGGGTTGACGACAGTCGGGTGATGGTGGATTGGACGACGTTAAATAATATCTACATTAAAACCAGCCCAAAAAAATCTAACGGGAGGAGGAGACGGGGATGGAACGGCTGAAGGACTTAAAACCTGGAGAAAGTGCCATAGTGACTGGATATAGCGGCAGCGATCCGGTATATCTCAACAAGTTGTTGGCTATGGGTTTGACCAAAGGGACCGAAATTAAACTGGTGAAGGTAGCTCCGTTGGGAGATCCGGTGGAGATCATGGTGCGGGGTTACAATCTTTCGTTGCGAAAGGCGGAAGCGGATATCCTGGAAATTAGGAGGAGAGTTTGATGGGTGATGTGAAAACGATAGCTGTCGTTGGAAACCCGAATTGCGGTAAAACCACATTGTTTAACGGATTGACCGGCGGTAACCAGCGGATTGGTAACTGGCCGGGCGTTACGGTCGAAAAGAAAGAAGGCCAGATATTTGTGGCTGGCCGGGAAGTGACGTTGGTGGATTTACCCGGGATTTATTCGTTATCGGCCCAGTCTGAGGATGAACGGGTTGCCCGGGATTATATCCTCAGCGGCGAACTGGGGTTGGTGGTCAATATTTTAGATGCGACCAATCTGGAACGGAATCTGTATTTGACAACCCAATTGTTGGAGATGAATGTTCCGGTCCTGGTGGTTCTAAATATGATGGACCTGGCCGAGAATAAGGGGATCAGCATTGATCTGAAAGAGCTGGAAAAACGGCTGGATTGTCCGGTCATCGGCATCAGCGCCATTGAGAAAATTGATTTATTGGCGCTAAGGAAAGCCCTGACGGAAGCTTGGCTGAAGCCAAGATGCAGCCAAGCTAAGATAGAATATGCCGTAGAAATCGAAGACCTGTTGCACCGTTGGTCGCCGCAACTGGAAGCTGTCGCTAAAGGGATGGGTGCAGCTCCCCGGTGGGTTGGGTTGAAACTTTTGGAAGTGGACCCGTGGGTGAGAGAGAAAGTGGTGGCTTCCGGTGGTTTAACCGAAACGGAGATTCAGGAAGAAATGTCCCGTCTCGCAGCCAAGTCCGGCGAACCTACCATATTGATGGTTGCCGATGCCCGGTATCGTTTTGTGCAACAAGTGACGGAGGGAGTTTTGATACGGGAGGTCGAACGGGAATCGGTCAGCGATAAGATTGACCGGGTGGTCCTTCATCGGGTGTTGGGGATTCCGATCTTTCTCTTTGTAATGTATCTTTTGTTTTGGACAACGATGAATATCGGCGGTGCTTTTATCGATTTCTTTGATGTTCTATTCGGTGTGGTTTGTGTGGACGGTTTTGGTGCATTGTTGAGCCGTATCGGTACTCCCGAATGGCTGGTTTCGATCCTGGCAGGGGGTATTGGCGCCGGTGTTCAGACCTTGGCTACGTTTATCCCGGTCATTTTTACGATGTTTTTCATGTTGTCCATCTTAGAAGACTCGGGATACATGGCGCGGGCAGCTTTTGTTATGGATCGGTTCATGCGGTGGATCGGGCTGCCGGGTAAATCCTTCGTCCCGATGTTGGTCGGTTTTGGATGCAGTGTTCCGGCGATTATGGCTACCCGGACCTTGGAAAATAAGCGGGATCGGTACTTAACGGTATTTATGACGCCGTTTATGTCCTGCGGCGCCCGGTTGCCGGTTTATGCCTTGTTCGGTGCGGCCTTCTTCGGCGCCGGGGCAGGGAATATGGTGTTCTCTATTTACTTAGCGGGAGTTGTGATGGCTGTTTTGTCGGGCCTTTTATTAAAAAATACGCTCTTCAAAGGGGAAGCCTCCCATTTTATCATGGAACTTCCGCCCTATCATGCTCCCAGGTTCTCTAATATTATGGCTTACACTTGGAACAGGTTGAAAGTCTTTATGTTCCGTACCAAAGTGATTGTTGTGGTCGTTGCGATCTTGGCTTTCTTAAATTCCTTCGGTGTGGATGGTACGTTTGGCAATGAAGATTCTCCCAATTCGGTACTTGCCCATATCGGTAAGGCGATTACGCCAGTGTTTGAGCCGATGGGCGTTGAGAAAGATAACTGGCCGGCAACGGTGGGTATCTTTACCGGGATTTTCGCCAAAGAGGCTGTGGTCGGTACCTTGAATTCCCTTTACAGCCAGATTGATTATGCCGAGGCAGCCGCTGAAGATGAAGAGTATGGAGAGGTGGAGGGTGAAGGCTTTGATTTCTGGGCCGGTATTCAGGAAGCCTTTGCAACCATTCCCGAAGCGTTGAGCGGGATCAAAGATACCTTGATGGATCCCTTGGGGTTGGGAGTTGTCAGTTCCGACCGGGAAGCCGTCGTTGAAGAAGTCGGTGCGGATGATCAGGTTTACAGCGCAATGCAACGGTATTTCTCAAAAGGGCGTTGGCAGGCCTATGCGTATCTGCTATTCGTCCTGATATACTTCCCGTGCGTTGCGGCGATGGGCGCGATCTTGGGGGAGATTGGCAAAGGTTATGGAACCCTGGCTATGGGGTATTTAACGATCCTCGCCTGGATCGTGGCTACCCTTTTCTATCAAATCACCATTGGGCATCAGCTGGTTTGGATCATTGTGCCCCTTGTACTGCTTGGGTTGATCGCTGCCGGGTTATGGTGGCTCGGTACACACCAAAAGAGTTTTGGTGAAACCCAAAGTCAATCAGTGACGATGGGGAGTTAATCTCCCCGGCGGAACTCCGCCTGTTTTCTGCAGTTGCTATATTCGGAGTTTCCCTCGTCATTTTTTTTCAGACCGGTTTAACGCCTGTCACAACTAAACCGAAAGGATTGGCTTCGACATGAGTATAAGTTAAGGTTGTATTTTTTAAAATTTGTTCTAATTCGTGGGCGGTATAGGCTGCTTGGAGTGAGCTTGTTAGGCCTTTTCGCATTTTTGGGGGGGTGGTCCCTGCGTAAAATAGGCATCGGATGAGAAAGGATATGTCTCTTCGTAAATCACTGATGAAAATTCTACCGCCCGGTTTTAAAACCCGATGAATTTCATAGAATATCCTTTCCGGCGCTTCCCATTCGTGTAAAGAGCCGTTACTGATGACCGCATCAAACTGGTGCTCCTGAAAAGGCATGGCAGCTGCATTACCAAGGCAATAGCTGGTACGGTGGTTATGTCCATATTCTTTAGCGTTTTTTTGTGCTAGATCGATCATGTTTTGGCTGATATCGAGGCCGGTTAAAACGGTGTTTTGGGTGCGGGACAGCCATTCTAAACCGAGATATCCGGGGCCTGGCCCTACTTCTAAAACTTGGCCATGTCTGATCCCGGCAGAAATGATCTTATCTGTTACTAACCACCCTTTATCCCGCATATTTCGTTGGAGTAAATCGTAATCTGCCACTGTACTGAAATCTTGAATTCCATCTAAAGTTTCAATTTTTCTTGGTTTAACCATTGTGAAATACCTCCTGCTATTTAAATTTATATATTCAAACTTGAATAAAAGCCTAAAAAATTATAGATAATCATCGATGTTTTTAAGCAAGTCCTGAAGCCAATGGAGTTCAGCTTCCAGGTGATAATAAGAGTGATCAATGATGGCGATGGCTTCCTTAGGTATATAGGGGTTCTGCCGGTGTTCTTTTTTATGGTCGTTAAGGAAGTTGAGCTGTTGGGTAACTTTCTCAATACGTTGCTGTAAGTATTGAAAGGCTTCTGCTTTGCTTAAGTATTTGATAAAGAAAACAGCCATATCAAAGGGAAATATGACTTGCTTATGTTCGCACCATGCTTTTTTTAAAAGGCGTAAAAATTCTTCCTTTCCGGAAGCGGTAATTTGATATACGGTTTTAGCCGGACGTTTGCCGGTACGGTTTTCCTCGATAACTTCAATGTGCCCGGATTCGGCAAGTTTGGAAAGGGCAAAATAGATGGAACCAAATTTAATATCGGTCCAATCTCCCATATATTCTTCGATAATCTGTTTGATTTCATAGCCGTGAAGCGGCTGTTGATTTAAAATTCCTAAAATCACTAAGCGAATGGACATGATGTAACCTGTTACTTTCAATATATTCAAACTTGTATAAAAATTTACCATATTTTGTTGAAGATTGCAAGTGAAGGATATTGAAAATTAGAATTCCTGTATTTACCGATATTGGGTTGCCGAGAAGGGAAAGAGTTTCTTCTGTATTGGATACGTCTGAAGAAAAGGAAGATGGTATGATAGGATAAAGTATATTATGATAGAGTCAAGCCTGGTCTACCGATGGGACGTAAATCAATAAGGGGGATAGGTCAATGACTTTATTGCAAATATGGGTCTTGCTGCAATTGCTCCTTTTTTATGCGATATTTATCGGAAGAAGCATAACCCTTCCTCTCATCTATGGAATTAATCCGTTTTCCCTCGGAAAAAGGAAAAAAGGATGGCAGCGTTTGGTGGAGTTATTCTTTTTTGTCGGTTTGATGGATTGGACTTGGGAAGTAGTGAATGAAATATTCGGTTGGGGAGTTACTATTTTACCTGAAATATTTTATGTAGAACTTTTTGATTTCTGGTTCCTGGATGCGGTTGGTAGCGGATTATTACTGGCGGGGAATCTTATCTTTGCTTGGGCTTTGCATTCATTTGGCACTTCCTGGCGGATCGGAATCGATCACCAGAGTCCTGGAACTCTTGTTACCTCCGGGGTTTTCGGTAAAAGCCGGAATCCGATTTTTATCGCTGTTGACTGTATCTTTTTAGGAGTTGCGCTGATTTACGGAAATCTCTTTTTTGCCGTTGCGTTCTTATTGACGGTAGCCGGAATTCATTATCAGATCTTGCAGGAAGAACGGTTTCTTACCCAACGGCATGGTACGGCTTATGTAGAATATTGCCAACGGGTTAGGCGTTATTTTTAATCGGCGGGAAAGGTAAAAAGTTTTATGGTATACAAGAAAATTAAACATGGGATCTTTTGTGAGCGGCTTAACCGGTTTATTGCCCGGGTGAAGGTGGACGATGTGATTGAGACGGTTCATGTAAAAAATACCGGAAGATGTCGGGAACTGTTGCAGCCGGGTGTAACCGTCATTCTGGAGGATGCCGGCCATACCGGGCGAAAGACCCGATATTCGCTGGTGGAAGTTTATAAAGGGGCGACGTTGATTAATATGGATTCCCAGGCACCCAACCATGTGGTTTATGAAGCCCTATGCCAAGGTAAGCTTCAGGAGTTAGGCACACCGGTCCGGGTGGCTAAAGAAGTAACCTATGGCAAGTCCCGTTTTGATCTCTATTATGAAAACGAAAATGGGAAGGGTTTCATCGAAGTGAAAGGGGTTACGTTGGAAGATAAGGGAATCGCTATGTTTCCGGATGCCCCGACTGAACGGGGTGCGAAACACCTGATGGAACTGATTGAAGCGGTGCGAGAGGGATATCAGGGATGGATTTTCTTCTTAATTCAGATGCAGGGGGTCAGCGTTTTTCGGCCGAATCGGGCGATGGATCCTCAATTTGCCCAAGTATTGCAGTTGGCACAAAAATGCGGAGTAAGGGTGTTGGCTTATGATGCAGTCGTCACCGAAAACGGGATGACTTTAGGCCATCCCGTTCCGGTGGAGCTGGAATGAATCTGGTTTAAAGAGCCAATAATACACAATTTTGAACGGCCTCCAAACCCAGGCTATCGATGAGATTCATCAGCTCATCATCGTAGGTCCCGGGCTGCAGCCAAATGTACTTGATACCTAGTCGGGCCGCTTCCTCCAGGATCGGTTTACCCCGTTTAGGAGAAACTACCATATTGAGGACATCCGGTTTTTTAGGTAAGGAGCTGAGATCCGGATAACAGGGATCGCCTTCCACTGTGTCATAGGCCGGATTGACTGCATAGGTCTCATAGCCATGACTCTTTAAATGACGGTAAATTTTATTGCCGTATTTTTCCCGATCCTGATTGGCACCGACGACGGCCCAAACGTTCTGCTTTAGCATCGTTTCAGTCAGCATCGAATCCTTCCTTTCAAAACTATTATACCTTAATTTTAGTTCGATGAATCTCATCTTCATTTAGAAAGTAAAAGGGAGAGCTGTTGCTCTCCCTTCATGTTAGGCGGTATGGCTTATCAATGTTTTGGTAAAGTACTTCGATGAACCGATCCACTTCCTGTTGGGTATTGTATAATCCGAAAGATACCCGGAGGCTTTCTTCCAATCCATAATAACGCAAAACCGGTTGGGCGCAGTGATGACCGAAACGTACTGCGATGCCTGCTTCGTCCAGACGGTGAGCCAACTTTTCGAGGGTGCAATTGGCTACGGTGAAAGAGATGACGCTGGTCTTATGCGGGGCGGTACCGATGACTCTCACTTGCGGAATGGCGGTTAAAGCG
>Ga0209608_1000559_pt1 | contig 36183 bp, 30 predicted proteins | sample AD_UKC130_MetaG_FD_184428 | JGI IMG/M metagenome (GOLD analysis project Ga0209608, IMG submission 184428) | Active sludge microbial communities of municipal wastewater-treating anaerobic digesters from Canada - AD_UKC130_MetaG (SPAdes) (version 2) | ecosystem: Engineered > Bioreactor > Anaerobic...
GCCTTCCAAAACTTCTAGGATTTTTTCCGCTACTGAAAGGAATTTGCTTTCTACTAAACGAACTATTTCCATGAGGAACCTCGACCTCCTTTGGGGTTTGTTCGAATGTGAGGTTCCTCTTCTATTTCCATATGGAAATATCCTCCATAACCCTACAGTAATTTTACACTAACGCCAAGAAGCAAGAGACAGGAAGATGGAACAAGAACAAGAAATTGACATGTGGGACAACGGGGACGTACCTGTTTGTCCCATTTTGACGTGGGACGGAGAGGTACGTCCCTAGTGTCCCAAAAACACGATCCCAGGTACAGGGCGGAGCATGCCTCGCCCGCCGGTTGAAGGCCTTTTGTCTCTAAATGCGGTATTTGTATTGTTTTCCGAAAAAGGCGTAGGGGTGGGCTTCCACGCCCGCCCGCCGGGTTCCATCCCCAACCGGCAAGAAAAATGGCATAAGTATTCACAAATATGTAAATCACTGGCTGCGCGGGGTTCAAGAACCCGAAAAATCACTGTTGCCAGATGAGTTTTGCCCCTTCCGGCAACAGAAAGTTCCGCGGGCAGCTTGATCTCATCAATTTTAAACATGCCTGCTTAATTGAGCGGTTTGCCATGCTAGGTGAGCAAGCCCGGGCGCATATATTGTTACAGGCAGTTGATCTAGCCATACTTGCGGGATCGCAGCCCGTTATACAGAGAGGTCAGCCCTATTGGCGGAAGAAGAAAAGCGGGTAACCATTGAATCAACGGCCGTTCCCGCCTGGGTGTTCAGGCCGTGGCGGGAGGAGATACGCGCTTTAAAGGAGACGCCGGGGGCCTTGAGCAGCCTGGAAGGCGATCTTAAGGCGCTCATTGCCTCAAGCGGCCTGGAGGCACGGTTCTGCCTTTACGATTACGCCGCGGGAAAGGACATCCAGCTGGAGGCGCACCGCCCCTTCTACCCGGCCAGCATGATTAAAACGCTGCTTCTGCTGGCGGTCCTGGAGCAGGTGGAGCAAGGCCGGCTTTCGCTGGACCGCACCCATACCTTGCGGGAGAGCGACAAGTTTGCCGGGAAGACGCCGGTAGCAGGAACGGGAGTTTTGCAGTTTGCCGAAGAGGGCAGTTCCTATACCCTGGAGGAGCTGCTTGCCCTGATGATCATCCTCAGCGACAACGTGGCCACGAATATCATCTTTGACCTGGTGGGGGCGGAAGGCTGCGCGGCCACGGCGCGCCGGCTGGGCCTGGAAAGAAGCGCCTTCACCCGGAAAATGTACGATCTCGAATCGGAGCTTCCCTCAAATGTGGCCACCGCCTACGAGCTGACGCGCATGCTCATGGCGCTGCATGAAAGGAAGGTGGCGGGTGAAGCTCTCACCCGCAAGGGGATCGCGCTGATGGCGGCGGCCGCGGACAAGGGGCGCATCGGACGCTACATCCGGGAGCAGGCGGTGGTAGCCAACAAGGTGGGCACGGTCACGGGCATCGTCGGCGACATGGCGCTGCTCTACTTCCCGCACCGGCCGCCGCTGGCCCTTGCCGCCGCGGTCATCGATCCGCCCAGCCAGGATCGGGCTGCCGCCCTCATCGGCAGGCTGGCCGAGCTGGCCGTCAAGGCGCTGGCCTGAAGGGGCCGGCGCGCCCCCGGATCGCCTAGCCCGCCTTTTATTCCCCTACGGTATAGCTCTCCCCCTCCCGCACCACTTCGGCGGCGGCATAGTACTGCCGCGCCTCCTCCAGGGAGACCTCCGCCCGCCGCTCGGGATGGAGATGGGTCAAAAGCAGTTTTTTCACGCCGGCGCGGGCCGCCATGCGGGCCGCCTGGGCGGCGGAGAGGTGGTTGGCCGGGGAATGGACCATGTCCTCTTCCTGGAAATTGGCTTCGCAGAGAAAGAGGTCGGCCCCGGCGGCCAGCTCGACCAAGCCGTCAAAGTACTCCGTATCGCCGGAGTAGACGAGGACGCCCTTTTCCGTCTCCACGCGCATGGTCAGGCAGGGGAGGGCATGGACGCCCTCCATGAAGGTGAAGTGAAAGGGCCCTATTTGCAGCGGCTCTCCGGCGCCTATGGCTGCCGCCTCGAAGAGCTCCTTGTAGAGCAGCCTCTGCACCTCCGCCGCCGGCTCCGGGGGCGAGTAGAGCGGCAGCGCCCCATGGAAAAGCCCTTTCATCCGCGCGTAGTCGAGGGCATAGCGCATGACCATCAGATCGGCCGTATGATCGAAGTGCAGGTGCGAAAGCACCACCGCCTTGAGCTCCCAGGGCTTGAGATGCCGCTGCAGGCGGCTTAAGACGCCGCTGCCGCAGTCGATGAGGATGCGGCACCCGCCCTCTTCCAGCAGGTAGCCCGAGCAGGCGCCGCCTGCTGCGGGGTAGGGGCCGTAGCATCCAAGCACGGTAAGCTTCATCCGATTCTACCTCCTCGCCTGGTAATTGCCGCGGCTCTGCGCCGCTTTACGGCGCCGCCGCCTGCCGCTGCGCCGCCTTGATGCGCTCCAGCGGCGGCGGGTGGGTATAGATGGTGGCTTTCAAAAAGGGATGCGGCTGGGGCACGGAGAGGTTGCTTTGCGCCAGCTTGCGGTACAGCGATACAAAGGTGTCCCGGTTGCCGGTAAGGCTAAAGGCAATGCTGTCGGCCTCGCGCTCCCAGTGCCTGGAGAGGGCATTTTCAACGGGCGCCGCGGCCAGTGAAGCAAGGGTGAAAAAAAGCAGGGCCAGCGGCAGGGCCCGGATGTCGGCATGCAGGTTCATCTTCTGCAGGAGCAGCTGCAGGACATACAGGCCCACAAATGAAGCGGCGGCCCCGGCAATGATCCCCAGTTCAATGTGGCGGCGCTTCCAGTGGCCCATCTCGTGGGCAATCACGGCCAGCACCTCCTGGGGCGTAAAGCGCTCCAGCAGGGTGTCGTAGATGACAATGCGCCTCGTCCTGCCGATCCCGCTGAAGTAGGCATTGACCTTGTGCGTGCGCCGGCCGGCATCGGCAACGAGCACGCCCTCCACCTCGACGCCCCCTCGCGCGGCCAGGTCGAGGATTTGCTGCCGCAGCTCCTCGTCTTCCAGGGGCGTAAAGCGATAGAAGAGGGGCTCGATGAGCAATGGGTAGAGGTAGCTGCTGAGGAAGAGAAAGAGGGCCACAACAGCCCCGGCCGGCAGCCACCACTGCTCCGGCCGGCAGGTAATGAGAAAGTAGAGGCCGAGAAGGGCGGCGGCGGATATGAGCAGGTCAATGAGAGCGCTCTTGCCGTAATCGGCAAGCCATTCAGCCACCGTCTGGGCTGAGAAGCCGAAGCGGTGCTCCAGGGTATAGCCGCGGTAAAAATCGAAAGGCAGCCGCAGCAGCCGCAGGAGGAGCAAAAAAGCGATGATGTAGCCGGCGGCAGCGGCCAGGGACGGCCGCAGTGCGGCTTGAAAATGGCGCAGCGCGGCGCAAGCCGCGGCGGCAAGAAAAAGAAGGGAAAGCGCCAGCCGCAGAAGGGAGAGGGTCAGCCCGGCCCGCTGGTAGGCCGCGGCGCGGGCAAGAAAATGGCTGCTGAAATATATTTTTCCAGGATCGTCCCCGGGAGAATAGGCCAGCATACCGTAAAGAATAAGCAGCATGTAGGCCACGGCCGCCGCCCCGAGAATGATCCATGCGGCAATTGCTTGCACAGAAGAGCTGCTCCTCAACATATCACCCGGCACTTCTAGTTTAATCATACGATCCCGGCGGTATGACGTCAAATTGGCCCGCTCCCGGGGGCAGCAGCCGGCGCCGCAGGCTACCGTCCGGCGCCGGCCTGGGCTTCCTTCCCTTTAATCCCGGCAAAGCGGTTTAGCAGGAACCATGCCAGGAAGATGAGGATGCCGTAAACTGCACAAGCGGCGGCGGTGATGGCCAGGTAGCGCAGCGGCATGCCGGCGGCAAAACCGTAGAGAGGGTAATTCATCAACAAGAACAGCGGGAAGCCCACCAGCAGCGAGAGACCCCCGGCCCAGGCCAGCTCTTCGGCCACGGGAGTATCCAGCTCCGGGTCAACCATGCGCAGCAGGGCCAGACCAGAGGCGATGGTCCCGGTAAGGTAGCCGAAAGCAGCCGCGTTCCTGGCCAGATGATGGCGGCGGTACATCCTGCGCGAGGCGAAATGGAGAAAAAGCACCACGGCCGCACCGCTGATGAGCGAGAGTATGACTACCTCGGGCCAGTAGTCGGCGTAAATCAAGAGGGGGATCGCCGCAATGGCGGCGGCAATCATGTAGTCCACCATGGCCCCGGAGATTCTTTTCATGGTCGCGCTGTCGAAGAGGTGGCCCACGCCAAGCCAGTCGATGATGATGCGCCCCAGCTTGCCCAGCACGAGCCCAAACAAGAAGTTATAGCTCCAGAGAACCTCTCCCAGAAGCTCGCCGGCTTCGCCGAATCGCCCCAGCCAGGCGGAAAGCTGGCTCATGAAAGAGAAGACCAGGAGGTAGAGCAAGCCCACCAGGGCCAGGTGCAGGGCCAGCGATTCGAGCGCTTCAGGGGCGGTGGTAATAAAGGCGCCGGCCTCCTTCTCCTTTTCCCTGGAAATGATGCCTTCCCGGGCTTCGGGCCGGGGATGCATGCCTTTTTCCCCCTGCCTCAGGCGGTTCCAGAGAACGAGGAGCACTCCCCCCAGGTAAGCCCACAGCAGCCCCATCACGCCGAAGGAGAAGCCGGCATGGCTGCCGCCGGCAAAGCCGGCCTGCTCCCATTGCCAGCCCACCATCGCCGCCGTGACGTGATCAAAACCGAAGCCGAGGAGCGGCAGCATGGAGAAGGAGGGGAAAAAGTTGGGAAAGAGGGCCCCCACCCAGCCAAGGGTGAAGAGGCAGCCCACCAGGGCCAGGAGGGCATAGCCCAGGCTGATCATCATGGTGGTGGTTAAAATGGCCCGCCCCTCGGGGCGAGGCGCCTTCAGGCCGATGAGAATAAATATGCCCGTTAGAAGGTGATAAACGACCGTCTCCAATTGAGCGGCGGAGACGGTCATGATCCCGAAGCCGTAGCTGCAGATAAGCACGATCAGCCCGGCAATAATGGCGTTGGGGATCATCAGGCGCTGCAAGAATGGAAGCTGCTTCCTGAAAAATACGGCGAGCAGTAAAGCCGCGCTGATGTACGCGAAGAGAAGAACGTAATCCCAGCCGTTAACAGAGGCCGTGGCGTCTCACCTCGCCATGGTAAAAATTGTTCACTGCCGCCCTAAAAGGCAACAGTGACGAAGTAAATGCCGTCCTTAGCGGTCACTGGGTAGCTCGCTTTATTCACGCTCAGGCTGACCGTTCCCTGGGGGACGGCGAAGTAGACCCTGGTGCCGGGCGCTGCATGTTCGTGCAACTGCAGCGTCACGCTGCCTTCGCGGATGATCAATTTGGCAATCTGGGCACCGGGGTAGATGTGCCCGGTGGCGCCCAGCAAGTAGGGTTTCCCCTCCCGGGGCTCAACTTTGTAAAAGCAAAGGGTCTCATATGGCCGCAAGTTTACCGTTGTCCCCGGCTGGAGGAGAAAATAATCGGGGTGGAAATAGGGGCCGCCGCTTAAGGAAAACGAGCGCGGCCGGGGAGTGAGGTTGGCCAGGGCCAGGTACTTCCTGCGGCCGGCGGTGAATTCGATGCGCCAGAGCTCGTTCTCGCTTTCCATGCTTTCAATGGTGCACTCCATGCCCGGATAGGCGCTGCGCAGCAGCTCCAGCTGCGCGGGGGTGTACTCGGAGGGATCGTCCGAGAAGAAGATGAGCCCTCCCAGGAGCTGGTTCAGGAAAAAGAGAGTTCCCCGCTGCTGCTCGGTAAGGCGATTCAGGTTTACACCGGGCTTCCCGTCGCGCAGGATGAAGACATCGGGATCATTGCGGAATGCCCGCCGGTCAAGATGGCGGCGCCCGATGGTAGACCGGAGCGAGTTGCCCGTGGAGATGCGCTCCCGGTAGGAGAAGCCCTTCAGGGGCAGATCCCAGAACGGCCCCACGTCGCTGCCGATGCGGCAGTAATCGACGCGGCCCATGGCCGGCCCCAGGGGGACGCCGCAGCCGAGGAGCTTGCTCTTCTTCGTCCGCGCCCGGATAAAGTCCAGGGCCTCGATCATGACGGCGCTGCGCGGCTTGCCCTTCCGGGGCAGCAGGGCGGCGGCGTAGAGAAAATCAAGCTTCAGCAGCCGGTAGCCCCATTCCTCCTGCACCCTTTCCAGGACGCGCTCCAGGTACTCCTGGAAGCCGGGAGCATAGAAGTCGAGGGCATAAAACCAGCCGCTCCAGTTGGGATTGAAGCCCGCCTTCACCGGGCGGCCCCGGCTGTCCCTGAGCAGCCACTCCGGCTTCTCCCGGTATATCCTGGAGCGGCGGTCGCAGATAAAGGGCGCCAGCCAGAGCCCGGGCTGGAAGCCGCACTTGCTAATGGCAGCGGAGACTTCGGCCATCCCCGAGGGGAATTTTTCATTGCACTCCAGCCAATCGCCAATAGCGGGCTGCCAGCCGTCGTCAATCTGGAAGTAGTCAAAGGGGAGTTCTAAGCGGGACAGCTCCTTCAAGACATGCCTGACCGTTTCTTCAGTAATAGCGGTGTAGTAGTTGTACCAGCTGCACCAGCCGGTTACCCGGGGCGAGTGGGTGCGGGGCATACCCATGGCGCCAAAATACTCCTCCAGCACTTCCTCCAGCTTGCCCCGCCCTATGTAAAGGCGCAGCAGGGGGTAGCTTCCCGGCGAAACCGCTCCCTGGCAGTCGCGAAAGATGACCAGGCGATCGCGGTTGTAATCATAGTCGAAGAGGGTGTAGCCTCCCCTCTCGTCTAGAGAGCCGATGACCAGGGCCTCCCCCTTTTCCAGCTTGAAATAGGTGTACGTCCATGAATGCAGGCGGCCCCGCCGCCCCGTATAGCGGTAAAAGCGGTAGTCCCCGTAGGGGGCCAGCACGGGATATGCCGCCGGGAACAGGGGGGTAATGCGATCCTCGCGGCCCATCTCACCGCTACCGCTCCAGGATTGGATGCCGTTGACCATCATCCGCGAACTCTGCGCCAGCCGAGGCTCCAGCTCCAGTTTAAAATGGTGCAGTTCCATGGGTTCGGGATGAAGAAGATCAACAAAAAACCTCTGGCCATGCTGCAGGCCGCGGTCGTCGCTCTCCACGGCTGCGGCAAACCCGGCAGATGAATCCTTAAAGTAACAGATACATTTGCGGTTGTTATGAATATAAGCCAGTTCGCCGTGGGAAAACATAACCTCTTTCCTCCTTACCGCTATTATTAACGAAAGAAAATTAGAAAAATGAATTTTAGAGGTATTAATTCTCCTTAAAACTGGCAAACTCCTGCACTGTTAGAATATTGCTACAGGAACAATCGCCGGGTAATACGAGCCAGAAGGGGCATTCACACTTTCAAGACCAGGGAATAATCATCTAATTTTTGCACAACATCCCCTCTTTATACTTGTATTGACAAGCTTATTGAAGGGTTATAAGATGGTCGTGGAAATATATCGTAAAATGGTATAATTACGGGCTTTTCTAGGGAGGTTTGTGGTATGGAGCCACGTCCCTGGCTAAAGAACTATCCGGCGCAATGGAAACTCGATTACCCGGAGATTTCAAACTATCACTATTTAAAGCAAAAAGCCAGTATAAACCCTGAAAGAACCGCAATCATATACAACAACGAGCAAATTTCTTTCCATGATTTGATCATCAACATCGATCGAACCGCTGCCGCCCTTTCCGCAATGGGACTGGAAAAAGGTGATCGGGTCGCCCTGCTGTCCCCCCTGTGCCCGGCTTACGTTTACACTTATTATGCCACCATGCGGCAGGGTTTGATCCTGGTTTCATTTCAGCCTCCCGTACCGGCCAAGGTATTGAGTTTTATCATCAGGGACACGAAAACAAAGCTCCTTATCGTTGCCGATGTCATGCTAAAGGATGTCGAAGAGGCGATGCTGGAGCAAGATGTTGATCTGATGGTCATCCCTTTTCTTGGCCAAGAAATTGGCAGCGGGTTTAAGATCTTTGACGAAGTGGTCGCCCGGCACGATCCCAACCCTCCCGATGTGACCATCAACCCCAAAGAAGATCTTGCCCTGATCAGATACACCAGCGGGACAACCGGCTTCCCCAAAGGGTGCATGCTCACCCATTACAACCTTGTTTCAAATGCCAAGATGACCGAGGAAATGCTGCGTGAATGGATCGAAAGGGAAGGCGACAACGAGATCTTATCCATCTGCATGGCCGTCTTTTCCCTTAATGTCTGCCTCACTCTCCCGGCCGGCATGATCCTGGTTCCATACATTAATCTTAACATGATCCTGGAAGTAATCCGTGATTATAAACCAACCTTGTTCCCGGGTGTACCTGATATTTACATGGCCCTGATGAACTATCCCGGAGCCCAAAATTACAACCTGAACTCGATCAAGGTCTGCATCAGCGCCGATTCACCGATGCCTCCGGAGGCGCTCGAACAATTCGAGGAGAAAACTGGCTGCAGTATCCTGGAGGCCTACGGGCTGACTGAAGCATCCCCCATTACCCATATCAACCCCTTTATTGGCGTGCGCAAGCCCGGCAGCATCGGTGTGCCCTATCCCGACACTGACTGCAAAATTGTTGACCTCGACACCGGGGAACGCGAGCTTCCTCCTGGGGAAATGGGAGAGGTGATCGTCAAGGGACCCCAGATAATGAAAGGCTACTGGAACCTGCCCGATGAAACCTTACGCACCCTGCGGAACGGCTGGCTTTATACCGGAGATATAGGCTGGATGGACGAAGACGGCTACTTCTACATAGTCGATCGCAAAAAAAACATCATTAACTATGCCGGAAACAAGATCTTCCCCCGGGAAATTGAAAAGGTAATTCTTGAACACCCCAAAGTTGCCGAGGTGGCCTGCATCGGGATCCCAGAAAAATATTTCGGGGAAGTGGCAAAGGCTTTCGTGGTCCCCAGTAATGGGGCCGAGCTGACGCCGGAAGAAATTATAGACTTCTGCCGCGAGCGGCTGGTGAAGTTTAAAGTTCCCCGCCAGGTTGAACTGCGCCGCGAACTGCCTAAAAACATGGAAGGCAAGGTTCTGCGCCAGGAGTTGTTCGCAGAAGAACAGCGCCGGCGGCTGCTTGGCGAATAGTACACGCCCGCTGGAAAGTCCCAGGCCGCCATTGGGAACATCCCGTAAGCCGGGCTAAGCAGAGAGAACAAGGTCTCTTTGATGATGCAAAGAGACCTTTTTCATGGTAAAGGACAGAAAAGGGCATGAAGCCTCAGGGGCTGCTTAAGCTAGGCGCCCAGAGACGTATTTTCCAAATATTAAATTTATTGCAGGTATTGTGAAATATTTGTAGAAATAAATCACGTCAGCTACTAGTATGTTCTTTCGAGGAGGTCGCTGCGGCATGGAGCGCCCCTGGCTTAAAAATTACCCCTACCGGTGGGATCTACATTACCCTGAAATATCTCTTTACGATTACTTAAGAGAAACGGCGGAACGCTACCCCGAGCGGACCGCGCTCATATTCATTGGAGAGCGGGTCGGCTACCGGGAGATGATGGAGAAGATTGACCGCATGGCCACGGCCTTTGCCGCCATGGGGCTGAAAAAGGGAGACCGGGTCGCCCTCATGCTCCCCAACTGCTTCGCCTACGTTTACTGCTACTATGCCGCCCTGCGGCTGGGGCTGGTGGTTGTTCAAATAAACCCCCTTCTCACCGCCAGGGAGCTTAGCTTTATCGTCAGGGACTCGAAGACAAGCGCGCTCATCGTTGTTGACGCCATGTTCCCCGTGGTGGAGCAGGCCATGCTGGACCGGGACATAAAAAATTTAATCGTCGTCCCCCTGACCGGGGAGAAGATTCCCGCCGGGTTGCCGGTTTTCGACGAAATCCTGGAGCGGCATCCGCCCAATCCCCCCCACGTGTCCATCCATCCCCAGGAAGACCTGGCCGTGCTGCAGTATACCGGGGGCACCACCGGCCTCCCCAAGGGGGTCATGCTCACGCATTACAACCTCGTGGCCAACGCGGAGATGACCAGGGAGGTGCTGCGGGAATGGAAGGAGAAGTTCGACGAAAATGAAGAGCATCTCTGCATGGCCCTGCTGCCTTTCTTTCATTCCTACGGGCTCACCGTCTGCCTGCACACCGGGCTGAACATGCCCGCCGGCCTGGTCCTCGTGCCCCAGTTTAATGCAGACTTGATCCTCTATTTAATCAAGGAGTACAAGCCCATCATATTCCCCGGGGTGCCCACGGCCTTTATCGCCCTGATGAACCATCCCGAGATGCATAATTCCGGCCTCGATTCAATCGAGGTCTGCATCAGCGGCGCCGCCCCCATGCCGGTGGAGATCATCGAACAGTTCGAGCAGAAAACCGGCTCCAGCATCCTGGAGGGGTACGGGCTTTCCGAGGCCTCGCCCATCACGCACAGCAACCCCTTTATTGGCGTGCGAAAGCCCGGCAGCGTGGGGATGCCCCTCCCCGGCACCGACTGCAAAATTGTGGACTCCGACACGGGAGAGAAAGAGATGCCCGTAGGCGTAGAAGGAGAGCTGATCATCAAGGGACCCCAGGTGATGAAGGGCTACTGGAACCGCCCCGAGGAAACCGCCCGCACCCTGCGGAACGGCTGGCTTTATACCGGAGATATCGCCCGCATGGACGAAGACGGCTACTTCTACATCGTTGACCGCAAAAAAGACATGATTATTTACGGCGGCAACAAGATATACCCCCGCGAAGTGGAGGAGGTGCTTTACGAGCACCCCAAGATCGCCGAAGCCATCTGCATCGGCATACCGGACAGGTTCTTCGGTGAAGTGGTCAAGGCCTTCGTGGTGCTCAAGGAAGGAGCGGAGGCCACCGCGGAGGAGATCATCGATTTCTGCCGCTCACGGCTGGTAAAGTACAAGGTGCCCCGCCAGGTGGAGTTTCGCCGCGAGCTGCCAAAATCGCTGGTGGGCAAGATCCTGCGCAAGGATCTTTCCATCGAGGAGCAGCGGCGCCGCCGCTTGGAGTCGCTGGCGGAATAGGCCGGGCATGCCCGGCCCGCCGCAAAGCGATGCCCCACCCCGCCCGCTTGATGTGAAGGAGTCATGTCCCGCCCGGCGTAGGGGCGGGTTTCCACGTTAGTCCGCGGGCGGCTCATGAGCTGCCCCTACACGCTTTATGGGTTATCGGGTTTCGTAAAAGGCGTAGGGGCGGGCTTCCACGCCCGCCCGCCCTATGTGGAAGGAGGCACGCCCTGCCGGCATGGGGAGATCTGTCGCGGTAGATCATCGCGAAACTGTAGACAAAAAAATGGGCTGCCCCTTGGGTCAGCCCCGTTCACATTTCGGCAGGCAAAGAGAAAGAAAATCTACTCCGAAACTGCTTTAAAAACTGCCATGAGGAAGCGGTCGCCCTCCACGCGGAAGCTGTACTCCTCCTTGTCGGAAACAGGAACGCCATCTTCCAGCCAGCAGTCAAAGACATAGCCCGGATGGGGGACGGCCTTCAAGGTAACCTCGGCGCCGTAGGCGTAGCTGCCGCCGCCCTCCAAGCTGCCGCCTTCACCGGCCGCAGCAGTGATGGTGTATTCCTTTGGCCTGAAATGCGCCGTCAAAATGCGGTTGGCGTTTACCTGGATGGCCAGCACGGGATCCGTCCCCAGGACCGCTCCATTTTCCGTCCAGTTTACAAAGACATAGTGTTCCTGCGGAACGGCGGTAAGCTTCACTTCGCTGCCCTCCAGGTAGCGGCCTTCTGTTTTGACCTCGCCGCCCTCGTCAACCCATCCACCCTGGGCGGGATCAACGCGGAAGACCACGGTGAAATATTTCCGGTAGCCCGGCAAGTTGTGCACCGCCACCAGCGGCAGGGCCCTTGTGCGGGGCCAGATGGAACTCAAATCGGCCATCTTTAAATAGCCGGTGGTAAATTTGCCTATCTCCACGGTAATGCAGGGGATTTTCAAGTCATGGACCACCCATGCCGTGAGGTGGGAAGCGGGGTTCCCCGATTCCCGCTCCGGGGGGAAGGCCGTGTAGTTTGAGTATTCGCTCATGGCCTGGACTATTCGCCGATCCCTTTCCATGATACTGCTGCCGTGCAGGTGGTCTTGGAAGAAATACCAGTAGAAGCAGTTCCCCGACGAATGGTAGCTGAGAACCAGATCAAAGCCGCCCTGCCGGATCAAGCCGGCGACGGCCCTGCTCTCCGGCTCGCTTTCCGGACCCGGGCCGGGATATTCCTCGAACCAGGGCTTCCGGGGCGTCTTGGGGGCATTTTTATGCTTCTCCCAGCCCTTGGGCCCCGCCGAGTGCTGCCGGTTGAGGTCCACGCCGCGGATATTGGCTTTCCACCTGGTAAAATTATCGCTGGACCCCGGCTTCATGGCCAGCAGCTGGGCATGTTTTTCCACGGGAAAGGCGGCCAGGCCGAACTGCGCCAACGTAACCCCGTCGGGATTTTGCATGGGCACAAAGACCATGGTATATTGATCCAGCACTTCTCTGACGGGGTAGCCGTCCACGGTGCCGCCGCTGCCGTAGGCCTGGGCATAAGTCTCGATCGTCTTCACCAGCAACGCGCTGGTGAGCCATTCGCGGGCATGGCATGCCCCCACGATCAAGATTCTCCTCTCTCCCCGGCCCAGGGAGAGAGACCAGAGTTCGCGTCCCTCAACGGATTTGCCCACGCTGCCGAGCTTGATTAAATGGGGATATGCTTCCCTCAGCCAGTGCAGCCGCGCCATCATCTGCTCGTATGTATAAATTGACGAAGCCGGCAATGGGTAGACGCTGTGCAGCGGCAGAAGCCCTTTCGGAGCAGGCGCTGCATCTTTGGCCTCGCTTTCCTGGCCCTTTTCTTCTTCCGGCTCCTCCTCCCCCGCAGTTTCCTCGGGCGAAGCGGCAGGGTGGAGCCCGCCGGGAGACGGGCTGTGGCGAGGACTCCCGGAGCGGGAGTAAATTTCCCTTGCTTCAGGCCTGGAGCTGTCGCCGGCGTGAAAAGACTCCCCGCCGGGCCTGGGCAGGGCGGTAGCCATGAACAGAACAACCAGAATATAGGCCGCCACCAGTAAAGGCATTCTCCGGCGCTTCATCAGGCCTCCTCCCCCCATCTGTATATTTTCGACTATATCCAGCCTCTTCCCTTTAATTTCTGCAATTTGAAAGGGAGGTAAATTTTTACAAGAAGGGAACTGTCAGGAGCGGGAGCAAATCAAAGTGGGACAAAAAGGTACCTCCCAAGTGTCCCCAAAAAATAAAGTGGGACAAACAGGTACGTCCCTGCTGTCCCACAAGATATGCGGGCGGGCGTGGAAACCCGGCCCTACAGTTTTTCCCGGAAAAGGCGGTTGAGCTCCTGCGGGTCGGCGCGGCCCCGGGTCAGGGCCATGACCTTCCCCACCAGGAAGGCCAGCGCCTTCTCTTTCCCCTTGCGGTAGTTCTCCACGGCATCGGGGTTTTCGGCAATAACCTGCTCCACCAGCGGCAGCAGCGTCTCCCGGTCCGATATCCGGCCCAGGCCGCGCTGCTGCACCAGCTTCTTCGGCGAGACGCCGCTTTTGACCATCTCCGCCAGGAGCTCCTTGGCTACGGGGCGGCTTATCTCGCCGGCATCGAGCAGCTCCAGCAGCTCCACCAGCATGGCCGGCGAAAGCTCCGCCGCGCTCTTCCCGCTCTCGCGCAGGCGGTAGACCAGGTCCCCCTGGACCCAGTTGGCCAGGCTGCGGTAGTCGCGGTAGCTCTCCGCCACCGCTTCAAAGAAGTCGGCCAGTTCGCGGGCTTCGACGAGCATGGCCGCCTCTTCCGCCGAGAGGCCGTATTGCTCCTGCAGTCGCCGCCGGCGCTCCCGGGGCAGCTCGGGAAGCTGCTCCCGGATCGCCTCAATGAAGGAGCGCTCCAGGACCAGCGGCGGCAGGTCCGGTTCGGGGAAGTAGCGGTAATCGGCGGCCTCTTCCTTCCGCCGCATGACCACGGTGGCCTTGCGGCTGTCATCCCAGTGGCAGGTGGCCTGGAAGAGCTCGCCGCCCTCGGCGAGGATCCTGGCCTGCCGTTCGAACTCGTAATTCAAGGCCTGCTCTACGGCCCGGAACGAGTTTAAATTTTTCACTTCCGCGCGGACGCCCAGCCCCGTTGAGCCGGCCGGGCGCAGGGAAATGTTGGCGTCGCAGCGCAGGGAGCCCTCTTCCATCTTCACGTCTGATACCCCGGTGTAGAGCAGCAACAGGCGCAGCTCCTCGAGGAAGAGGCGCGCCTCCTGACCTGAATGGAGTTCCGGGGCGGTGACAATTTCCAGCAGGGGCAGCCCGGCGCGGTTGTAGTCGGCCAGGGAGTAGGCGGCGCTGAGGATGGAATCGCCGGCATGGACCAGCTTGCCCGCCTCCTCTTCAAGGTGGACCCGCTGCAGGTGAATGCGGCGGCTGCCGGTGGGAAAATCCACCTCCAGGTAGCCGCCCCAGGCCAGCGGCATCCGCTCCTGAGAAATCTGGTAGGCTTTGGTCAGGTCGGGGTAGAAGTAATTCTTCCTGGCGAAAACGCTTTTTTCCTGCACCTGGCAGTTCAGGGCCAGGGCGGCCTTGACGGCGTATTCCACGGCACGCCGGTTGAGCACCGGCAGGGTGCCCGGCAGCCCCAGGCAGATGGGACAGCAGTTGGTGTTCGGTTCGGCCCCGAAGGCCGTGCTGCAGCCGCAGAATATTTTTGAGCGGGTCTGCAGCTCCACGTGGATCTCAAGGCCGATAACAGCTTCGTATTTCATCGGCTAAACCTCCTTCTACAACCCGGAGGGTGAAAGCTGCGGGCGCAGCGGCTCCGCGCCGCGGCTCTGCTCCAGGAAATGCGCCGCCCGGAAGAGGAGCTCCTCCCGGTACGGCGCCGCCGTCAGCTGCACCCCGAGGGGCAGCCCGTCCCCGTCAAAGCCGTAGGGAACGGAGATGGCGGGCACCCCGGCCAGGGGCCCATGGACGATGCAGATATCGGCGTGGTACATGGCCAGGGGATCGTCCACCTTCTCCCCCAGCTTGAACGCCGCCGTCGGGGTCACCGCTCCCAGCAGCAGGTCAAAGCGCTTGAAGGCGGACTGGTAATCGCGGCAAACCAGGGCCCGCACGCGCAGCGCCTGCAGGTAGTAGGCATCATATTGCTTCTTGGAGAGGACATAGGTCCCCAGGAGGAGGCGCCGCTTTACTTCCGGGCCAAAGCCTTCGCCCCGCGAGCGGCTGAACATCGCGTAGACATTTTCTCCCGCCACGCAGCGGCCGTACCTCACCCCGTCGAAGCGGCCCAGGTTCGAAGAGACCTCGGCGGCACAAATGAGCTGGTAGGCTTCCAGGGCGTAGGAGACATGCGGCAGGCTGGCCTCCTCCACCACGGCCCCGCCTTCCTCCAGCTTCCTGGCCGCCTTCTGCACGGCGGCGACAACGGCCGGGTCAAAATTGGCAGGCCCATCTTCCACCAGCAGCCCCACCCGCAGCCCTTGCACCCCCTGGGAGAGGACGTCCAGGTATGAGGGAACAGGCTCGCTTGAAGTGGTAAAATCCGCCTTGTCTTCCCCGGCGATGAGCTCCAAAAGAAGCGCCGCGTCGGCCACGGTGAGGGCGATAGGGCCGACCTGGTCCATGGAGGAGGCCAGGGCAACTACCCCCGCGCGGGATACCCGGCCGTAGGTTGGGCGCAACCCCACCACGCCGCAGAAAGCCGCCGGCTGGCGGATGGACCCCCCCGTATCGGAGCCCAGCGCCAGGGGAGCGGCGCCTGCAGATACGGCCGCGGCGGAGCCGCCGCTGGAGCCCCCGGGAACCCTGGAAAGATCCCAAGGATTGCGGGTGGGAAAGAAAGCCGAGTTTTCGGTGGAAGAGCCCATGGCGAATTCATCCATGTTGGTCTTCCCCAGGAGGGGCATCCCCGCGGCGCGGACTTTACTTATCACGGAGGCGTCGCCGGGGGGAACATAATCTTCGAGAAAGCGGGAGGCGCAGGTGGTGCGCACGCCGCGGGTGCAGATATTGTCCTTTATCGCCAGGGGAACCCCGGCCAGGGGAGGCAGAACCTCGCCGCGGCTCCGCTTCGCATCCACCGCTTCGGCCCCGGCAAGGGCCTCCTCCGGGGTGCGGGTTATGTATGCCTGCACCAGCGGCTCCACCGCGTCGGCGCGCTCGATAAAGCTCCGCGCCACTTCCACCGCGCTGACCTCTTTTTCCTGCAACAGCCGGCTCAGCTCCAGCGCCGTCATCTCGTAGAGTTTCATGGGACCGCTCCTTTCAACTTCAGCAATGGCCAATCAGTGGGATTAGCTCTCCTCCCGTTCCTCCCCGGCGATGCGGGGAACATGGAAATACTGCCCGCTGCGGTTGGCCGTGTTCTCAAAAACCTGCTCCGGGGGAAGGGAGGGCTCCACCTCGTCTTCCCGGAAGCGGACCGGCAGCGCCGCCGGGTACGCGGCGGGTTCAACTTCCGCCGTATCTACCTCCTGGATCCGGCGCAGCGCTTTAATGAGTTCCTCCAGGCGGCGGGCCATCCGCCTTTTTTCATCAGCTTCCAGGTGAAGGCAGGCCAGGGCACAGAGCCCGTCCAGTTCCCGCTCAATTTTCAGCTCAACAGACATGATTTACCCCTCCTGCGCAAAGATAAGCGATCAATCCGGCCGGACAATAACATATCCTTTGCATTATACAACATCACGGGCCATTAATAAAGCAGCGGGCCGGGCGGGGCACACACTTTTCCTTCATTCGGACAGCGGGTCGGGATGAACGATGGCCTTGCAGTTGAACTTCTCCTCCAGCCGCTCTTGGACGAGGTGGGTGATCTCATGAGCCTGGTGCAGGCTCATGCTGCCGGCCACCTTGATGTGCATGGTCACCGACTTATACATGCCGTAGTCGTGGATCTCCATGTCGTGAACATCCAGCACTCCTTCCACGCACAGGGCCTCTTGTTCCATGCTGCCCAAAAGCTCCGTGGAGGGAGCGGTACCGATAAGCTTGTTCCCGGCCTGGCAGGCAATCTCCACACCGGTGTAGATGATAAAGCCAGCCACCACAAAGGCGCTGGCGGCGTCCAGCCAGCCCAGGCCGAGGTAGGCGCCGCCAAGGGCGAAGAGAACCAAAAGAGAGGTGAAAGCATCGCTGCGGTGATGCCAGGCGTCGGCAACGAGCGCCTCCGAGCCGATGCGCCTGCCCAGGGCCCCGGTGAAACGGTACATGAGCTCCTTGAGCACCACGGAGAGGAGGGCGGCGGCAACGGCCACCGTGCTGGGCTGCATGGACACTCCCCCGGCCAGGCGCCGGTAAGCATCCCAGATAAAGCCCAGCCCCACCCCGGCCAGGGCCGCGGCCACGACCAGTCCGACGAGGTATTCCACGCGCCCGTGGCCGTGGGGATGTTGCTTGTCGGGCCCCTTGCTCGATATTTTAAAGCCGATGATCACTGCGATGGAGGTAGCGATGTCGGAGGCGGTATGGGCCGCGTTGGCCAGCATGGCAACGCTGCCGGAAGCCAGGCCGATGGCAAATTTCAGCAGGGCCAGTACGGCGTTGCCGATGATGCTCACCCAGCCGCCGATATAGCCGAGGCGCAACCGCTCCTGCGGCCGGCTGATATCCCTGCCGCCGGCAACAGCCTGGACCATGATGTCCTCAATTGATCTCATCAAAACCACCCGTTACAAAAATGGCCTTTTCTCCCTCGGCGGGGACAAGCCGCGGCGGGAAAAAGCTCGCTTCGCCGGCGGCCCGGCAGCCTGTTAACTATCACTACTATTATACTATGCCGGAGCGGAACGCACAACTCAATTTTTCTCCGGAGGCATGGCGCCGCCTCCCGGCGGCATTTATAGCCTCTTCGCCGGGGGGAAAAATAGAATGAACGCCGTTAAGCAACAAAGGGGGAGAATTATGGGCACTGTGGTCATCATCGGCGGGGGCACTGCCGGGGCTCCGGCGGCGCGTTCCCTGAAGAAAGGCCTCGGCCCGGAGCACCGGGTTGTGTTAATCGAAAAGGAGGAGATGCTGGCAAACCTGGCCGTGTTGCCGCTTTACGCCGTGGGGAAAAAGAATAAAGGCCAGTTTCTCCGACGGCGCTCCCTGCTGGGCCGCCAGGGGGTGGAGCTCATCGCCGGGGAGGTGCTGCAAATCGACCCGGACCGTAAAAGGGTATGCACCGGCCGGGAGGAGATCGCCTACGACCTGCTCCTCGTTGCCGCCGGGGTGGAGCTCGACCGGAACCGGCCGCCGGGAATGGCCGAGGCGGGCCTGGACCTGCAATCCCTGGAAGGGGTGGAGAAACTGCGCCAGGCGCTGCCGCATTTCCCGGGCGGCGACATAGCCATCGTCGTGGCCTCCAAGAACATTAAATGCCCCGGCGCGCCGTACGAGTACGCCCTTCTCCTTGAAGACTGGTTTTACCGGCGGGGGCGCAGCCGCGACGTCAGCATCACCGTGTACACCCCGGAGAAAGCCCCGCTGCTGCTCTTTGGCGAGAAAGCCTCCGGGGCCATGGCCGGGCTGCTGCTGAACAGGAATATCCGCCTGCACCCGCAAGCCCAGGTCAGGCGCATCGACCCCGCGGGGAAAGAGATCTTCCTGGAGAAAGAAAGCTTCCCCTATGACCTGCTGCTCTACTATGCCGCCGCCGCGCCGCCGCCCTTTATCCGGGAAAGCAAGCTGGGCGGAGAGGAAGGCTGGCTGAAGGTAGACCGTCACACCATGGCCCTGGAGGAGGCGGAGGACATCTTCGCCATCGGCGATGTGGCCGGGGTGGCCACCCCTTCGGGGGAGGCGCTGCCGAAGATGGGGGCGGTGGCCCACCTGCAGTCGCTGGTCGCCGCCGGCAACATGGCCCGCCTGATGAAGGGAGAGAAGCCGCGCCGCGCCTACAGCGGCTTTGCCGCGTGAATTATCGAGTCGGGAAGGGGTGCCCTTCCCGTTGCCGGCAGCTTCTACAAGGAAGCGATCAACTTTTCGGTGCTGCCCCTGAGCAGGATATGGAGCCCGCTGAAAACCCTTTTCGCGGAACGGTGGTGGCTGCGGGATCACAGCTAGAGAAAAGCGCCGCGGCATCGACGAAGGCCCGGAACAGGAGTGCCGAGGCCGGGTGCTCCAGCGCCTCGGGATGCCACTGCACCCCAAGAAGGAAAGGATGGCGGGGATCTTCTAACGCCTCGATGACCCCGTCGGGGGCAACGGCGGCCTTCTTCAGCCCCGGCGCCACGGCCCCGGGGGCCTGGTGATGAAAGCTGTTGACGGCGATGTGCCCCTCGCCGAGGATTTCCGCCAGGCGCGTTTGGGGGAGTATCTCCACGCTGTGGGAAGGGTAGCTGCGCGGCGCCTTCTGCCAGTGCTGCATGGAGCCGCCCCGGGAAATATCGGGGATGAGGGTTCCGCCCAGGAGAACATTGAGCAGCTGCAGGCCGCGGCAGATCCCCAAAACCGGCAAATTCCGGGCCAGGGCCGCCCCGGCCAGGGCGTATTCCCAGGCGTCCCGCTGGGGATCGACTTCGTCGAGCAGGGGGTGGGGGTTTTCCCCGTAGTAGAGGGGCGCCAGGTCGCCGCCGCCGCTCAGCAGCAGGCCCTGCAGGGATCCGGCCAGGGCGGCGGCTGCGGCGGGATCATCCATGGGCGGAAGCAAGAGCGGCAGCGCTCCCGCCTCCTCGATGCGGCGGCTATAGGCATAGGGCAGCCAGAGCCGCCCGCGATCGTAGTCGCGGTTGACGGTGATTCCGATGAGCGGCCTGCGCGGCGCTGCGGTGTTCACCTTCTCCTGCTCCTCCAGCCCCTGCCGGGAGGCCACCGGGCGGGAATCCCCGGTGGGAAGGAGACTAAAATTCGATGAGGCCAAGGCTGATGCGGAGCGCCTCGTTGACTTTGGCCATGATGCGGTCATCCAGCTCGGTGATCTTCTTCTGCAGCCGCTGCTTGTCGATGGTCCGGATCTGCTCCAGCAGCACCACCGAGTCGCGCTCCAGGTTGTATTCCGCCGCGCTGATCTCCACGTGCGTCGGCAGCCTGGCCTTGTCAATCTGGGAAGTAATGGCGGCCACGATAACCGTGGGGCTGTAGCGGTTGCCAATGTCGTTCTGGATCACCAGGACGGGGCGCATCCCGCCCTGCTCGGAGCCGACAACGGGGCTTAAGTCCGCAAAAAAAATATACCCTCGCTTGACCTCCACCGGCCTCACTCTCCACTGACCAGCTCTTCCAGGATCCGATCGGCCTCGTTTTCGGCGTAAATGGCCTCCTTGGAAAGGGCCAGGTTGATCTTGGCCATTTCGAGGTAGCCCTGCTGCATCCGCTCGCGAATCTGCCTCTTTTTCCGCTCCTGGAGGTAGAGCTTCATCGCCTCGCGGATAAATTCGCTGCGCGTCCTCTTCTCCAGCGCCACAATCCCGTCCACTTCGGTGAGGAGATTTTGCGGCAGGCTGATCATGATCCTTTTTGTCTGCGCCATGAAGCCAACTGCCCCCTTCAATAGTAATAACAACCAGGCCTTTCGTCCATATGAGGTATTATACGGTATCGTTTAATAGTTATGCAGCTTGCCTGGGAAAAAGAAGTTTAAACACAAGTTTTGGCCGCCGTCATTCTTCCACGGGGCGCCCCTCTCTCAGGTAGATGCGGGGCACCCTTTTGCCCACGTGGCAGAGCAGTTCATAATTTATTGTCCCCAAAAGCTGCGCCACCTCATCAACGGTAATGCAGTCGGAACCCTGGCTCCCGTAAAGGACGACTTCGTCGCCGCAGGCCGCGCCGTCTATGTGGGTCACGTCGATCATGAGCTGATCCATGCAGATGCGGCCCACAATGGGGGCCCGCCGGCCGCGCACCAGCACCTGGCCCCTGTTGGAGAGGCGACGGTGATAGCCGTCGGCGTAGCCCACGGGGACGGTGGCAATGCGAGACCTTCCCGCAGTGAGATAGGTCCTGCCGTAGCCAATGGGCGTTTGCGGGGGAACCTCTTTCAAGTAGACAATCCTGCTTTTCAAGGACATGGCCGGCCGCAGCTTTACCGCCCCATGGTCCCGCATCCACGGGGCCGGGTAGCAGCCGTAGAGAGAGATGCCAATGCGCACCAGGTTGTAGCGCGCTTGCGGGAACAGCACGGCCGCCGCGCTGTTGGCGGCATGGCGAAGGGGGAAGGATACGCCCTGCTCCCCGGCGGCGGCGATGACGCGATCAAAGAGCTGCAGCTGGCGGGCGGTGTGCGCCCTGGCGCTGTCATCGTTCTCGTCGGCGGAAGACAGGTGGGTAAAAATCCCCTGCAGCTCCAGGGCGGGCAGGCGGGAGACAGCGGCAATGAAGGCAGGGGCGTCAGCGGCTGGAACGCCGACTCGCCCCATCCCCGTATCAATTTTCAGGTGAACGGGCAGCGTCCGCCCCTCCGCCCGGCAGCGGCTGCTGAGAAGGCGGGCTGTTTCCAGGTCGAAGATGGCCGGGGCCAGGCGGTGCTTGAGCAGGAGCGGCGCAGCGTCGGGATGGGTGTAGCCGAACAGAAGAATGGGAGCCTCAATGCCAGCCCGGCGCAGCTCCAGGGCCTCCTCGAGGAGGGCCACGGCCAGGTGCGTGGCGCCCGCCCGGAGAGCGGCCCTGGCCACGGGCACGGCCCCGTGGCCGTAGCCGTCGGCTTTAACCACCGCCATGATCTGCACATCCGGCCCCAGCAGGCGGCGAAATTCGCTCACATTGTGCTCAATGCTGTCAAGGTCTATCTCCGCCCGGGTTGGCTGCAGGTGAAAAGGGGACGTCAAGGGCATGCTCCTATCCGCCTTTGATCCATCAAGCAAGCAATACTGCTGGTATTGAATAACTTATTCAACAGCAGCCGCCTTATTCCTGCCGCAAGATTCTGCCAAAATTTATCGGCTTGGGGGGCCCGCCAGGCAAAGGGCGCCGTGGCCATCGGGGAGGGTGGAGAAAATGCGGCAGCGCCTCCCGGCGGCGGCAAAAGCCTCCCGCAAGGCGGCGGAGATCAGCCCTTCCCGGGGATCCGCTTCGCCGCGCTCAAACCAGAAGGCAATGATGGAAGGGCCGGCGCCGCTGATGGCGGCGCCGCCGGCCCCGGCGCGGCGGGCCGCGGCGAGGGCCGCTTCAGCTCCCGGGATAAGGGGGCAGCGGTAGGGCTGGTGCAGGCGGTCTTCCGTGGCCCAGCCGAGGACCTCCTCCTTCCCGGCGGAGAGGGCTGCGATGAGGGCGGCGGCGCGCCCAAGGTTGAAAACGGCATCTTCGCGGGGCAGCTGCTGCGGCAGCACGCGGCGCGCCGCCGGCGTGGAGAGGGCGATGTCGGGGACGGCCACCAGCAGGCGCAGCCCGGGGGCGGTGGGAACCTGCACCGTGCGCAGCTCCCTCCCCTCACGGCAGCTGATGACCAGTTCCCCGTAGAGCGCGGGGGCCACGTTGTCGGGATGCCCCTCCATCTCCACGGCCAGCTCCAGGATCTGCTCGCGGCTGAGCGGGCGCGGCAAAAAGGCATTGGCGGCCAGCATGCCGCCCACAATGGCGGCGGAACTGGAGCCGAGCCCGGATCCCGCCGGGATGCGGTTGAACTGCCGCAGTTTCCAGGGGGGAGGTTCAAGCCCGGCAGCCTTGAAGAGGGCGGCGGCCGCCCGGAGCGAGAGATGGCTTTCATCGCGCGGCAGCGAATCCGCCCCTTCGCCCTCGATGTACACCTCGGAGCGGGAGCCTTCGGCCACGGAGAGGGTCAATTCATTGTAGATTTGCAGCGCCAGGCCGATGGCGTCGAAACCCGGCCCGAGGTTGGCGCTGGTGGCCGGGACCTTTACCTTTACTTCCAGTTTTCTGCCTGCGGCCATTTGCTCAACCCCCATTTATAAATCCACCCCTCCCCCCTTGACTTTTTACCGTGAGTCTTTTCCAAAGGGGGAAGTTTTTCCATGTTTCCCATACAGCCGGGCTATTCCAGGACGCGGAAGACGGCGGCTTCGGGCCGGATGGTGGGGAGCCGGAGCGCCTTCTCCATGGCGCGCTGGAAGCGCTCCTCGCTCACCGTGTGGGTGACCAGGACAATCTCGGCTACGCCGTTTTTCTTGCGCTTCTGAATGATCATGTCCAGGCTCACCCCCTCGTCCCCAAAAGCGGTGGCCAGGGCGCCAAAGACCCCCGGGAGGTCCTGCGCCAGGAAGCGCACGTAGAAGCGCGAATCGAGCACGGAGAGGGGCAGCAGCTTCTTCTGCTCCGGCTTGCCGGGGTGCGGGCTTCCTTCCCCCCGCCCCCGGGAGCGCACGGCGTCGATAATATCGGCCACCACCGCGCTGGCCGTGGGCAGGGCACCGGCGCCGCGCCCGTAGAACATGGCCTCGCCGATGAGATCGCCTTCAATAAACAGGGCATTGAATTCATCGTGAACCGAGGCCAGGGGGTGAGCCAGCGGCACCAGCGCCGGGTGAACCCGCAGGAGAAGGCCGCCCGGCTTCTCCTCTCCGATGGCGAGAAGCTTGATCGTGTAGCCGAGTTCGCGGGCGTAGTGAATATCGGCCCTGGTAACATTTTTAATCCCCTCGATGTACAGTTCGCCGGGGTCGACCTGGCAGTTGAAGGCAATCCCGGCCAGGATGGCCAGCTTGTAGGCGGCGTCCCTTCCTTCAATGTCGCTGGAGGGATCGGCCTCGGCAAAGCCCAGCTCCTGCGCCCGGGCCAGCGCCTCCTGGAAATCCATGTCGTCGAAGGACATCCGTGTGAGAATGTAATTGGTGGTGCCATTAATGATGCCGATGATGCAGCGGATCCGGTTGGCCACGAGGCAGTGCTTCAGGGGGCGAATGAGGGGGATGCCGCCCCCGGCACTCGCTTCAAAGTAGATGTTTCGCCCGCAGCGGCGGGCCAAATCCAAAAGCTCCCGGCCATGCTGCGCCATCAGGTCCTTGTTCGCGGTGACCACATCCTTCTTTTCTTTCAGCGCCTCGCTGATGAGGGTGCGTGCCGGCTCGATGCCGCCCATGAGCTCCACGACCACGCTGATGGCCGGATCCCGGATTACCGCGTCGGGGCTGGTAGTATAGGTTTGAGGAGGCAGGTCCACGGCGCGGCGGCGTGAAAGATCGCGCACCAGCACCCGCTGCAGGGTGAGCTTGATGCCCGTTCTGCCGGCCAGCAGCTCCCCGTTGCGCTCGAGGAGCCGGGCCACGCCGCCCCCCACGGTACCCATTCCCAGCATGCCGATTTTCACTTCTTCTCCCGAACTCAAACCCGGAGTTCCCCCTTTTGCATGTTTCCGCTCATTATACCATATTGCCCCGGGCTTGTCCGAGAAAGTGCCAAAAAAACCGGTGCCATGCACCGGTCAGGCAAGGGGTTCCCTGGGCTTATTATTTTATTCGGGCTCACTGGGGCCATTTACCAGATCATCCTGCGGCGGGAAGGGCGGCCACTCCGGTTCGAACTCGGGGCACTCCGCCTCCACCTGGGTGCAGAAGTCGGGCTCGGGGCAGAAGCCGTAGGAGGGAACGAGCAGCTGCACCAGGGCTACCAGCTTCACCAGGATGAGCTTGCCAATGCAACAGGTCACCTGCTGCGGCCCCGAAACAAAGCACTCGAAGCAATCGAGGAACACTTCGCACTGGACAAAGAGCCTCGGGTCGAAGATGCGGTCGCTCAAGATCACCGTCTTTTCAAAGAATATGGGTTGGCTGGTGAAAATCTTCTGCCCTGCCTGGTCGATATAGGCAAAGCGGAAGCGGTAGAAGAACGAGACCCTGGCACGATTGGTATTGGCCACTTTTTCACACTTGAAGGGGTGCTTGTCGTCAATCACCAGCTCGGCGTCAAGGCACCAGACATCCTCAATCTCGCCCACGGCGATATTGCTCAGGTCGGTGATCTCTTCGTTGGTTTCAACCTTCTTGCAGGATTCGTAGACCTTCTCTGTTTTAATGCAGACGATCTCCAATTCCGGCTCGGCCTGAGTCAAGCCGATATCCTTTAGCTCGGCCAAATTGGACGGCACCGGGCGGCGATAGAGCTCCCCGCTCTTCCTCCGCTGGAGGCTGCTGTGATAACCTGTTCTTTTGCCGCAAGACATACGCTAACCCTCCTTTACGCATTTGATAGACGGCCAATATGCAAAAAACCATTGGCCCTGCTCAATGACATAGTATGCATTCACCTTAAGAAGGTGATATTGATAGGTCGACAATACTCTTTTTTCCTCCGCCGGCCCGGCCGCCCGGCAGGCGCGGCGCTTCTCAATTCTCCCGGGAGGGCATATAAATTAAATAATCCAGCTGCAGGCGGGTGAAGCCGATGCCCTTCCATCCCGAGGCAAGCCTGGAGAAGAGCCCCTACCTGCTCTTCTCCGGCGAAGAGCAGTACTTCATCTTTCCCGGCCCCGGGGGAGAGCTGATGCTGCAAAGAGGGAGCGGCGCAGCATGGGATGAACCCCGCCTTCTCGTGCCGCGGGTGGAGAAGTACTGCGCCGCCCTGGACAGCAGCCGCCTTCCCCACCTCGTCTTCACGGATCGCGGCAGCTTTTACCATCTCGTTCTCGCGCCGGAGCGGGAAGAACAGGCCCCCACCCTCTTTTACCGGGATGAAAGCAAGGAGTGCGGCCATTTCCTCCTGGCGGGCGACAGGAGGGGTGGGCTCCACTTTATCTGCCTGGCCATAGACCCCGCGGCCAAGCGCTGGTGGCTGCTGCATCACCGCTACTCCGGCAGCGCCTGGGAAGAGCCGCGGGTAATCGATTTCGGCAGCGGCACCTCCCAAAACTACGGGGAGCTGGCCGTGGATGCCCGCGATTGCCTGCACCTGGCCTACCGCGTAGAAGGCGCCGGCCAGGCCGGCCTTTACTACCGCTCTTTTGATCCCGAAAGCGACAACTGGAGCAAGGCCCTCCCCCTCTCCGACTCCGCCGCCGTGGATTGCCCCTCCATTGCCGTGGACCGGCAGCAAAACCTGCACCTGCTTTGGAGAGGCCGCCTCGACGGGAGGTACTACGTCTACTACCGTTTCATGGGGGGACCCGAATGGAAAAGAAGCAGGTGGAGGCCGGAGACAGCCATCTCTCCGGGCCTGGAGGAGCCTCCCTTTCCCTTCATCTGCCATCAAGCGGGGGGCCTGTTCATCCAGTGGCTGGAGGGGCGCACTCTCCGCCGCTATCGCTTCGCCGGGGACCAGTGGGAGAGAACGGCGCCGCAGCACTTTGAAAACCCGCTCCTGCTGCGCAGCAGCGCCCTCAGCCACGAGGGGAGCCCGCTGAGCCACTGGATCCTCGTGGAAAGCGGCGGGGCAGCGGCCGGCGCGCCCCTTTCCAGCCTGCTTCAGCTGGCGGAAGAAGACCTGGAGAGCGACTTCCACAAGCTGCGGCGCTACTCGGACCGGCTCATCGGCCGCATCTCCCACCTGTCAACGGCCAAGGATAAGCTGGAGAAAGAAGTCCAGGAAAAAAAGAAGGAGATCCTCCTCCTGTCCCAGCAGAGCGAGAGAGCCATGCGCCAGCTGCGCCAGGAGCTGGAGGGAAAGGATGCAGAGCTGAAAAAGCTGCGGGAAGATTTCAACGGCATCGTGGAAAGCATGAAGCAAAAGATCGAACAGGGCAGCCGGCAGAGAGAGGCGGAGCGGAAGCGCTACCTTGAAGAGCTGCAGGGATTAAGAAAAGAGCGCCGCCAGATGGAAAAGATCCTGCAGGAAAAGGAGAAAACCATCGCCAGGCTGGAGGCGCAGCTTCGCGAGCAGCAGTACCAGATGGAAAGGCTCCGCGAGGAAAATGAAATGCTGACGGCAAAAGCCGCGGAGAGATGGAGTTTAAAGAAACTCTGGGAGAGAATCGCCCTCCACAAAAAACCATTGGCTTGATAATGGGTAAATGTTATAGTTTTTTAACAATGCAGTTCTGATAATTCGCCAGGTCAAGGCTGGCAGGGAATCCTCCAGGTTGACATAAATCTGGCGGCAGCGTAATTGTTAAAGAAAGATAACATTTGCAAAGGAGGATTCCCATGAAGAGATCGCGTCTTTCCATCTACCTGCTGCTGGCCCTGCTCATCCTGTTGCTGGCCTTCCCCGCCGCCGCCGGGGCCTACGCGGCCCGCTCCTCGGGCGGAACCATCCCCGGCTACGGCATCGCCCGCTCCTCCGGCCAGGTCCAGTGGAGCAGCGGAGGTTCCAGCGGCTGGCTGCAACCGTCAACGCCGTCAAAACCGCCTGCGCCGCCGGTGCAGCCGCCGGAGCCGGCGACGCCGGAAGAGCCGGAGGAACCGGAGACGCCGGCAACACCGCCTCCCGGGGAAGCGGTGGAGCTAAACCCGCAGGAGCGGGAGCTTTTCGATCTGGTCAACAGGGAGAGGGTTAGCCGTGGGCTGGCCCCGCTGCAGCTGGATGCCCGGCTTACATACCTGGCCCGCCTGAAAAGCCAGGACATGGCCGACCGGAACTATTTCGCCCACCAGTCGCCCACCTACGGCAGCTCCGGGGACATGCTTAGAAATGCGGGGTACAAGTTCTCCCTGGCCGCGGAAAATATCGGCATGGGCGGCAGCATCAAGGCCATTTTCAACGCCTTCATGAACAGCTCGGGACACCGAAACAAGATCGTAAGCTCCCGCTACACCCACACCGGGGTGGGCGTGGTCTACAAGCCGGGGCGTGGCTACCTGGTAACCCAGCTCTTTGTCAAGCCCCGCTAGCCGGTTTAAATCCCCCCCCGTCCCCCTTTTTCAAAGGGGGGAGAAGGGGTTAATGGGGCGGGCGTGGAAGCCCGCCCCTACGCCTTTTATGCCTTATTGTTCTAGGAAATTGCCGGCGGGAAAAAGCACCTTTAATGGCCCCGCTTCATAAGCTGATTCCGGGTGATGGTTTTGCACGTCTTGATGCTAAGCCGCTTTCACTACAGCGGGGTTATGAGCCATGTGCTCAGCCTCGCCGCGGGCTTGAGCCGGATGGGCGTTAAAGCGGTGGTGATCATAACCCATTGCCCTTCCTCCTACCAGGAGCAGCTGCGCCGCTACCAGCAGCACTTTCCCTGCTTTGCCGAGAGCCGGCCGGAGAACATCTTAAGGCTGGGCCGCCACTACCGCGTTGACCTGCTGCACCTGCACGACCTCTCCCTGGCCCGAACAGCGCAAAGGATTCTCCAAACCCTGCGCATACCCTGCGTGGCAACCCTGCACGAGGAGCTCAGCCCCGCGGTTAACCTCTCCCTGCTGCCCGGCCTCGCCTACTTAATCACGCCCTACCCGGCGGCAAGGGGCATCCCGCCCGGGCTGCGCCACAAGCTGGTCTTTATTCCCGAAGGGGTGGACCTGGAAAGCTACCGCCCCGCACCCAAGGAAGGCTTCAAGGTAACTTTCATTGGCGAAGAGGGCGGCTTTACCGCCGAGGGAGCCACGGCTTTCCTAAAAGCCGCCGGGCTGGCTGACCTTGAACTGGAGCTCATCTGCCCGCAGCCGCTGCCCCTGCTTAAAGGGCGCTACCATGGCTGGCTGCTGAACAGTTCGGCAGTGCTTGCCGGGTCGCAGCTGGTGGTGGGGCGCTACCGGGGGCTGCTGGAGGGAATGGCCTGTGGAAACGCCGCCCTGGTCCTGGGGCGAAGCTATCGCGGCCTCTTTAACCCGTCGCCGCATGCGCCGGGGCTTCCCTTTCCCGAGCTCTCCGGAGAGGGAGAGGAGCCTCCCTGCTACCGCTCCATCTTCTTCGATCTCTCCAGCCTGCTTAAAGATCGCGCCCTGCTGGAGTCCATGCAGGAGCAGGGCCGCAAATTTGTCCAGGAAAATTGCGATCTGCGGTTCGTGGCCGAGCAGACCTACCGCCTCTACCGCCACGCCGCCGGGAGATAGGCTCAAGGGCGGCCGCCACCGGAGGCGGCGCCGCCGTCGACGCTGAAGAGGGTGGTTTCCAGCGCGGGATTGAGCTGCAGCAGCTCAAAAACGGTGACCTGCGTCAGCCGGCCGGAGGCGTCAAAGCTCTCAATGCGCACGGGCATGAGGGTGCTTTTTTCCAGCCAGAGGCGCTCGCTAACGCGGTAGCGGTGGGGATCGGCGGGAATCATCTCTACACAGTAATAGTGGTGGCGCGAGCCGCTCTCCTCGCTCAAGAGGCGGAAGCTGGGCGCCTCGCTTATGGAGCGCCAGTAATCCTCCAGGGCCAGGGCAGCCGCCTCCGCTTCCGCCAGGCTGCCGGCGGCCGGCAGGAAGTCGCCGCTGGCGGGGTCATAGAGGTAGACCTGTTCGCCGTCGGCGACAACCACCACCACGTGGGCCTGCTTCCCCTCCTCGTAGGTGGTCATCTCCAGGCGGTAGCGGCCGGGCATCTCCTTCCATATTTCCACGCTGTAGGCGACATTGCTCTCCCCGCCCACGGGGACGGTCTTGAAGCGGGCATGGTAGCTCGCCAGACCGTCAATCCTCTCCCGCATGTCCTGCCGGATCTCCGCCGCGGAATCGGCATGGCTAAGGGCACGGTGGAGCCGCCAGCCCCCGAAGCCAAGGGCGCAGAGCAGGCCCAGCAACGGCAAAAGCAGCAGCGGCAGGCGGAGCACCATGAAAATTCCCCTGGGCGCAATTTTTGCCGGCAAGAATGGCCGCCCCCTTGCAAAAGAGGTTAAAGGGATCAAACCGGCCTGAGCTTGCGGTTATAGGGCCCCCAGGACGAGGCAGCCGCCGCTTCCCGCTCCAGGTATTGAAAGGCTTCCGGGAAGCGGGCCAGGATGTCGCTCGCAATGGCGCTGCGCCCCTCCGGGAGCAGATCCCCGGCCAGGCCGTGAATGTACGCCCCCGCCACGGCGGCCCCGAAGGGAGGCATCCCCTGGGCAATGAGCGAAGCAATGAGCCCCGTAAGCAGGTCCCCTGTCCCCGCCGTGGCCAGGGCCGGCCCGCCGGTGGGATTGAAATAGAGCTCCCCGCCGGGCGAAGCGACGACCGTCCCGGCTCCCTTCAGCACGATGATGGAGTTCCACTCCCTGGCCTTAAGCCGGGCCATCTGCGGCCGCGCCTGCTGAACTTCGCCCAGGGGCTGCCGGACCAGCCTGGCCATCTCGCCGGGATGGGGGGTTAGCAGGGGCGGCTGCGATGCCTCCCGGAGCAGTTTCTCCCGCTCTCCCTCCGGCAGCAGGGCCAGCGCCCCCAGGGCACCGGCATCGAGCACCAGCGGCAGGGGGCATTCCCCCATCAGCCGCTTCAACACGGCTGCCGTTTCCTCCGCCGCAGCCAGGCCGGGCCCTGCCGCCAGGACGCTGCATCCCGCGGCCTTTTCCAAAAGCAGCTCCGCCGCCAGGGGATCAAGCAGGCCGGGGGCCGTCTCCGGCAGCGGCACGGTAATCGCTTCGCACAGCTGCGCCTCCAGGGCGGGACAGATGGAGGCGGGAGCGGCCAGGTAAACCAGGCCGGCGCCGCCGCGCAGTGCCGCCGCCGCGGCCAGGGCCGCCGCACCGCTCATTCCCGTTGAACCGGCCAGGAGCAGCACCCGGCCGAAGCTGCCCTTGTGCGCCTCCGCCGGGCGGGGAGGCAGCAGCTCCCGGATCTGCTGGGCCGTGGCCACCGAAGCTTCCTTCTCCGAAGCCAGGAAGGAGGGGATGTTGATGTCTCCCACGAGGACCTCGCCGGCCAGCTCGCCGCCCGGGTACTGCAACAGGCCCGGCTTGGGGAAGGCAAAGGTGACCGTCCAGCGCGCCTTCACGGCGCAGCCCATTACTTTCCCGCTGTCGGCATGAACCCCCGAGGGGAGGTCCACCGCCAGCACCGGGGCGCCGCAGCCGTTGATGGCCTTGATGATCTCGGCCGGGAGCCCCTCTACGGGCCGGTCCAGCCCGATGCCGAAAAGGGCATCGACCACCAGGTCAACCCGGCCCAGGTCGGCCTGGAACAAGCCCAGTTCCGTATAGTCAAGTATATGCTTGACGGGAAACTCTCTATGCACTAAAAATTGATAGTTCATCAGGGCCGCACCGCGGTATTTTTCGGGAGGCACCGTGATCCAAAGGGAAACTTCCCGCCCCGCCTGCTGCAGCAGGCGGGCGACGACAAGGCCGTCGCCCCCGTTGTTCCCCGGCCCGGCCACAACCAGCACCCGCTGCGGGGAAGGCTGGAGGGCGAAAATGGCTTCCACCACCCTCATGCCGGCGCTCTCCATGAGCACAGCCTCGGGGAAGCCGAGTTCCTCGATGGTGCGCCGATCCGCTTCGCGCATGGCCGCGGCTGTGAGCACTTTCATGGCCTAACCTCACCTCGCTTGCCGCCGCAGGAGTGGGACAGGGAGACGTGCCTTTTGGTCCCACTTATCCTGCCGGCATTTCCAAACTCGTTCTCCGCCTGCTTTTATTTTCCTCCTGCCCGCCCGCCCTAGGCAAAGAGCTGGTATCTTTTGGAGCGGCAGGAGAGAGCTCACAAGCTGTCGAAACTTGAATTTTAAGAACAGTGTCGCCATCTAAATACCATTCGAAGGGGTGCGCAGATGTACAATTATATCCACTCCCGCCGGCGCAAATTTCTACTCCTGGCGCTGTCACTGCTTCTCGCCGCAGCGCTGCTCGTCTCCTGCAGCGATGCCGGGGGCCGCAGCGCAGCACCTCCCGGTGGAGAAAAAGAGGACCCGGGAGAAGGGGGGGCGGACATTCCCGAAGAGCCGGCGGAAGAGATCGATTACGAAGCCCTGGGCGTAAACGAAGCCGGGCGGATCATGATTTTGATGTACCATGAAATCGGTGAGCCCGAGGATGTCTGGTGCCGTACTCCCGACAATTTTCGCAAGGACCTGGAGGCGCTCTACGAGGCCGGCTACCGCCTCATTTCGATGAACGACCTCCTCGACGGCCATATTGATGTTCCCGCGGGCTGCTCCCCGGTGGTGCTCACTTTCGATGACGGCAACGCCGGGCAGTTTCGCTACATAGAAAAAGACGGCCGGCTGGTCATCGACCCCGACTGCGCCGTCGCCATCCTGGAGGAATTTTATGCCGCCCACCCCGATTTCGGTCTGGCGGCCACCTTCTACATCTACTACGACAATCCCTTCCGCCAGCAGGAGTATGTGCAGCAGAAACTTCAATACCTGGTGGAAAAAGGATTTGAAATCGGCAGCCACTGCTACACGCACGGCGTTCTAAGCCGGCTCTCCCCGGAAGAGGCCCGGCGCGAGCTGGGGATGCACGTGAAGCGAACGCAGGAATACCTGCCGGGCTACATCGTGCGCAGCCTGGCCCTGCCCAAGGGAGAGCGCCCCAAGGACATAAGCTATGTCATTGAGGGAAGCTACGAGGGAACCCCCTACCGCCACGAGGGGATTCTCCTCGTCGGCGCCGAGCCCGCCCCCTCTCCTTTTACGGTGAAATTTGACCCCTCGGCGCTGCCCCGCGTGAGAGCCAGCGAAATAGACGTTGAGGGATACGGGCTTTACGACTGGCTGGAGCGCCTGCAGAATAACCCCCAGCTGCGCTACGTTTCAGACGGCGATCCCAATACGGTGGTGGTCCCCGAGGAGCTGGCCGAGCAGATCGACCGCTTCCGGCTGGGGAGCAGGACGCTCATTCCTTACTAGAATCGCTTTGGGGACACCGGGGACGTATCTGATGCTGGGGACGCCCCATGGTCCCACCGGGCGGGCGTGGAAGCCCGCCCTTACGCCTGCCAATAGCAGTAAGGGCGGCCATGGGCTGCCTTTACCACTTTAACGGAGTGGCGGCGGCAGGATCCTGCCCCTACCGGTATATTCTTACTGGAGGTATTTTTCGCTGCTCTCGCTGTGCACGCGGGGATGAAGGGCCGCGTTGAGGGCCCCCGAAATGACATAGGCCATGTCTTCAATGAAGGCGTCCGTCTCTTTCGGGGTGACCATGAGGCGGCCGCCCGCGTAAGGCTCGAGCACCTGGGTGATGAGCATCCGGCGCCGCTCCCAGTCAAAATCCTTGAGCACATTGGTGAGGGCCAGGCCCCGGGCGTCCTTCTTGAAATACTCCGCCAGGGCGTCAAAGGCTTCGCTGGCGATGGTGGAAGCATCGACCACCGTGGGCACGCCGATGGCCACTACGGGCACTCCCACCGTCTGGCGATTGATCCCCAGGCGGTTGTTGCCCACCCCGGAGCCGGGGCTGATCCCCGAATCGGCCACCTGGATGGTGGTATGGAGCCGCTCCAGGCGGCGCGCGGCCAGGGCGTCAATAACGATGACCAGGCTGGGCTTGACCCGGGCGACCAGGGCCGAGATGATCTCGCCTGTCTCCATGCCGGTGGTCCCCAAAACGCCCGGCGAGATGGCGCAAACGGAGCGGAAGCCCTCGCCGAGGATCTTCTGCCCCCCGGATACGGCGTGCCGCGTCACCAGGAGATCCTCAATCACCTTGGGGCCCAAGGAATCGGGAGTAACGTTCCAGTTCCCCAGCCCCACCACCAGGACAGTCTGGTTTAAGTCGGAGGGGAGCTCGAGAAAGTTCAACAGCTCCCGGGCCAGGACCTCGGAAACGCGATCCTGGAGCCGGGCATCCTTGCGCCGCAGCCCCGGCGCTTCCAGGGTAAGATAGCGGCCCACGCTTTTCCCCAGCTGCTGCGCGGCCTGCTCCGTTTGCACCTGCATGCGGCTGATGGCGATGCCATCTTCCTGGAGGTTTTCCGAAAGCACGCCGGGAATCTCCGCGGCGGTGTGGGTCTGGACAATCTCCTTTGCTTCCAGGGCCAGGTCGGTGCGGATATTATAGAGCGGAACAAAGCCTTCTCGCTGCTGCGACTCCCGGAACATGGCGCCTCTCCTTTCGGGCTAGCGCAGCTCGGTGGGCACGAAAAGGTCCACAATACCGATGATCACGGCCGCAAGCGCCGCTCCGAGAAGGGAAACGGTCATGCCCGGGACGATTAACTGGGCCACGTAAATAACGATGGTGGCAGTGATGAATCCCACAAGGCCGCGGTTCTGCGGCGATACTTTCTTTCCAAACAGGCTTTCCACGATGAAGCCGAGCAGGGCAATCACCACCGCCGCAATGAGGGCATGGACGAAGGTAAGCGTGGCAAAGCCCGGCAGGAGCCAGCTCACCAGCATGAGCACCACCGCGGAAACAATCAAGCGAACGATCAGACCAAGCATGGAAAGGCCTCCTCTGAAATTTATTCTTGCATGCCGCCGGCGCCTCCCGCCGGCTGCTAATTTAGCTTAACCAATAAATTTTTGCTCTATGCACGGGAAAGTGGGCCGCTTCTTTCTTGCATTTAAGGACAATTGATGATAATATTTCAATGCTTGAATGAAAGGAGGTAGACGGACTTGCCTGTTACCAAATCGGCCGAAAAGAGAATGCGGCAGACCTTAAAGAGAACCGCCCGCAACCGCCGCGTGAAAAGCATCGTCAAGACCGCTACGCGCCGCTTTGAAGAGGCCATCCAGAGCGGCGATCGCGAACTGGCCCAAAGCAGGCTCATCGCGGCCATCCGCAAGATCGATCAGGCGGCCGCCAAAGGCGTGATCCATAAAAACAATGCCGCCCGGAAAAAGTCCCGGCTGACGCGCCTGTTCAACCGCTTTGCAGCCGGCTAAGCCCCCGTTATTCATTATACTTTGCTCAAGCGCAAGTTATGCGCCGGCGGCATGAAGCAATAAAAATCCCCCTTTAAAAGGGGGATTTGCTGCTATTAGCAAAATATGGCACTCCTGCCGGGGGGAGGAAAGGCCTTGCCGAAAAACTTCTGCCCGAGAGCGCCGTCCCTAGTAGTAGGCGAGGCAGACCATGGAGACGACGATCAAATTGCCCCGGGAGACCAACGCCACGGCGAGCGCATCGAAGCCCTCTTCAAAAAGATAGGTCTCTCCTTCAGAAATGATGCGCCGGCAAAGCTCTTCCGCCGCTGGAAGAGGATAGTCCCAGAAGGCAAACATGTGCATCCCCGCCTTGGCCAACCTCAGCTGGCGCGCCATCTTCTCGATCTCCGCCTTCAGGGAATCGAGGGAATGTTCTTCTTCGCGGCAGGCCCGCTCGGAGGCGGCAACGGCGTCCTGGCGCACCGCCGGCAAAAGCCTGGTCTCGGCGGCAAGGGGCTTGAGGCCGGCGGCGGCGCGCTCCTCGTTAAAGAGCTCCAGCAGCCGGGCTTCATACTCTTGCAGGTAGACGGGCTCCGCCGCTGCGGCTAGCACCCGCTGCCACTCCCTCTCGCGTTCTTCCTTGTACGCGGGGTCGCTGTGCAGCCGGGCCAGCTCTTCGGGAGTGGTCAGGTAGAGGCGCGAAGGCCTCTGGATAAAGATCCCCTTCTCCTCGTCCACAAAGCCCGCCCCCCAGGTGGTATCAAGGGCATACCAGGTGTCCCCGATGAGGGCGTTGTTCCAGGCATGGCGCTCCGTCTTGCCCGGGGCGGGGTGAACCTCGCCCTTCTCATAAGTGGCCTTGATCCCCGCGGCCCTGAGCAGCGCCCGGGTTAAATCGGCGTAATCGTGGCAGATCCCCTTTCGCTTCTCCAGGGCGTATTTCGCCCCGGAGCCGTAGGCGTCCACGTTTGCGGCCTTCTCCACGTCGTAGGCGATGTTGTGGGTAACCCAGTCGTAAATGGCGCACAACTTTTCGTAGTCACTGGCGGCACCCGCGGTAATCTGCCGGGCCAAAATTTTTACATTGGTAATGGGATGCTCATTATCCTCTCCGGCAGAGAAATGGTCTTCCAGCCAGTCCATGGGCCGGCTATTCTCTCCGGCAGTTATTCCGGCAAAACGGAAAAGAAAAGCCTCCAGCAGGTCGCGCTGCCACCAGGCCAGCAGCATGCCTGCGATTAAGAAAACAATTAAGCAGATACAGCCAAATCGCTTCACGGTTCCTCCTGGGCCCTTTTTCTGCTACCAGTTTATAATAAAACGCCGCCTCGTGCGCTTTCTTTTATGGTCCTGTAACAGCAGAGCACACTTTCATGTCCCACATCGCCGCCTGCACCGGGTGCGGCAGTTGAGTCCCCCACCAGGAAAAGGTTTTCCAGGCCGGGCACCTTGAAGGGCGGTCTCCGCGATGCGGTCTGCTGAATGTTCACTTCCACCCCATCCACCAGCGGCAAGTGCATCGCCCGGCGCCATTCCACCGCCTCCTGCAACCCGGGAAAGAAGGAGAAGAGCGCCTGCTCCAGCTCCTGCTCCGCGGCAGCCAGGGCCGCCTTATCCGCAAAGCTCTCCACCGGCAGGGGCATTAACCAAGTCAAAAGCTGCTTCCCCGGCGGAGCCAGCGCCGGCTCCACGTTGGAGGTGAAGAGGCCAAAAGAGATGGGCCGGTAAAGGTAAGCCAGGCCGGTTATGCTGGAAACAGGCCTGCTTAAACCGTATTCCAGGACAATGC
>Ga0209608_1000561_pt1 | contig 36124 bp, 29 predicted proteins | sample AD_UKC130_MetaG_FD_184428 | JGI IMG/M metagenome (GOLD analysis project Ga0209608, IMG submission 184428) | Active sludge microbial communities of municipal wastewater-treating anaerobic digesters from Canada - AD_UKC130_MetaG (SPAdes) (version 2) | ecosystem: Engineered > Bioreactor > Anaerobic...
GGGCGGCGGCGATGGGCGTGACGGTCTCTGTGGGAGTGGGGCTGTTTTTCGGAATCTGGCCGGCGGCCAAGGCGGCGCGCCTGGACCCCGTCGAGGCTCTCCGCTACGAGTAGGGCCGGGGGCGGCTGGAGAGAATGCAGGGGAGGGCGGGCCACCTCTCCGCGGCCCGCCTGAAATCTCTACTTCTTCTTGGCTTCAAAGGGGCGGGGCTCTCCACCTTCACGGGTGGCGGTGCCTTTCAGAACATTCCCTTCGACGGTTCCTTCGTACGTCATTTTGAATTCGCCGTTCGGCGTGGACATCACGGTGACGAATGAGAACTTGTTGCCGTCGATCTTGCCTTCCTTGATCTCAATGGACCGGGGCTCCATGTCGCCGAACGCCATCGAGACCGTGCCCGTAAGCGTGTTTCCCTGGGTTTTCAGGTCGAACGTCTGGGTGATGGTGAACGAATCGCCGCCGCGGTCCACCGTTCGCTGAGACACCCACGTGCCGTCGATCGAAGCGGCGGCGGCAAGGCCAACGAGCAGGAACAGACCCGCCAAGATAGTAGCTAAGTATTTCATAACTGGCTCCTTTAGAATCGGGTTTCTACACACGCCCCGACTAGGAGGAAGTATATACCAGCGGAACCCCGGCGGGAAGGCTTATTTTGCCCGTGCAAAAACTATAAAAACCTTTGCACGGCGACAGCCCGAACCCTGTATAATTCCACGGGAGAAAAAAGATGCCAATGCGGTCCGTTTCGCGGCGGCGGTTTTTGCAGTCCACGGCGCTCACCGCGGCGCCCGTAATTGTTCCCAGTTCCGTACTCGGCCGGCGCGCCGGAGCCGTCCCACCCAGCGACCAGATCGTAACCGCGGGCATCGGCATCGGCGCCCGCGGCGAGAGCGATCTGAGAGCGCTGCTCAGCTACAGAGAGACCCGATTCGTGGCCGTTTGCGATGTAAGAAACTCGCGCCGCGAAGAGGTCAAGAGCATGGTCGATCAGCGGTACGGGAACCGCGATTGCGCCATGTACGAAGATCAGTTCGAATTACTCGCCCGCGACGATATCGACGCCGTTCTGATCGCTACGGGCGATCGCTGGCACACGCCGCTTTCGATCCTCGCGGCGCAGCACGGCAAAGACGTTTACTGCGAGAAGCCGTGCTCGATGAGCATGGCCGAAAGCTGGGCCTTGCGCGACGCCTTCCGCCGCTACGGCCGCATTTACCAGGCGGGCTGCCAGCGGCGTAACGCGGGGAACCTCGAGTTCGCCGTCGAACTGGTGCGAACGGGCAGGCTCGGCAAACTGCACACTGTGGTTGCCAACGTCGGCCCGTGGCAGAACTGGTCCCCACTACCCAGCCACGACTGGCTGCCGGCGGAACCGGAGCCGCCGAAATCCGTCATCGATTGGGACCGCTGGGTTGGCCCGGCGCCCTGGCGGCCGTACAACTCCGAATATGTACGCGGCGGCTGGCGGAACTGGTATGACTTCCACGGCGGCGGCATTCTCGAGTGGGGCTCGCACACGGTCGATCTGTGCCACTGGGCCGCCGACCTGGACGACACCCAGCCGGTCGAATACGAGCCCGAAGGCCCCAACGAGGGCGGCCCGTACGCCGTCCACTGCCGGTTCGCCAACGGCCTGAAACTGGAGATGCTCGACGAGGGCTGGAACGGGCGCCTGGGCCTGGGTTCCTGTACGGTCCGCTTCGAAGGCGACGAGGGTTGGGTGGAGACAGGCGACACGGGAAAGATCGAAGTGTCGGAAAACCTTCGCTCGCTGCTGCGCCCGACCGGGGAAACGCGCCTCGCCCTCGCCTACCACATGCAGGACTGGCTGAACTGCATAAAATCCCGCAAGCAGCCGCGCGCCAACGCCGACGTGGTATGCAACTCACACATCACCTGCCACGCGGCATTCATTGCGTTCCAGCGGGGACGCAAGCTGACCTGGGACCCCGTGAAGCGCGAATTCCCGGGCGACGAGGAGGCCAACCGCCTGAGATCGCGCGCCATACGCGAGCCCTGGCGGATTTAGCAGACAAGGAGACGGGAACATGCAGGCCACTCAACAACCCGCGCAGACCACTCAACAGCCGGCGGCGCCGAAGCCGAAACCGAAACCGGTCCCCCCGCCGGAGTTTCAGGCGGCAAAAATTATTGCGCTCGACGAGGCGGGTCTCATCGCGCTGCTCGCGGACCCGAAGGCAACCGCCTTTCAAAAGGCCAAGGCGTGCCAGCGGCTCGCCTCGATTGGCACGGAAAAGGCGGCGCCCGCGCTGGCGGCTCTGCTGGCCGATCCGCAACTCGCCCACTACGCCCGCTGGGGCCTCGAGCCGCTTCCCGGGCAGGCGGCGGACCTGGCTCTCCGCAACGCCCTGCGTAAGCTGAAGGGGAGACTGCTGGTGGGTGCGATCAGTTCGATCGGCGTCCGCCGCGACGCCGGCGCCGTGGACGCGCTCGCCAGACTGCTCAACAGCACCGACCCCGAGGTGGCTAGCGCCGCCGCGGCTGCGCTGGGAAGCATCGGAAACGCGCAGGCCGCCAAGGCGCTCCAAAACGCGCTGGGCCGGACGAAGGAACCGGTGCGCGCCGCCGTGGCCCGCGCCGGCCTGGTTTGCGCCGAGCGCCTCCTTGCCGAGGGCAGCCGCGATCAGGCCTTAGCCTTCTATGACCTGCTGACTCGCAGCGGAACGCCAAAACCGGTCCGGCTCGCCGCGATGCACGGCATTATCGCCGCCGAAATCTCGCTGAGCCGGCCAAGATAGTGAGGAGATTCGATTTGAAACATTTATTCCTTTGCTTTGTCCTTGCCTTCGTGTTCATCCTGCCGCTCACGGCTGCCGACACTTTGGATTTCTGGGTCGTCGACGTCGAGGGCGGGAAAGCCATCATCGTAAGAAACCCTTCCGGCCAGACCATGCTGATTGACGGCGGCATGCCCGGCTTCAACGACCGCGATCTGAACCGGGTGTTAGCGGCCGCTCAGGACGCGGGTGTCAAGCGGTTCGATGTCGCGCTCATCACGCACTACGACGTGGACCACGTGGGGAACGTCCCCAACATCGACTCGAAACTACCCATCACGCTGCTCGTCGATCACGGCCCTCTGCTGCCAAATCCCAAGCTGGCCGGAATCAACCGCAGAGCCGCGGACGCCTACGTCGCATTCCTGCGCGGCAGAAAGCGCCTGTCCGTCAAGCCGGGCGACACAATTCCGTTCAGGGACGTGCGCATCACCGTGGTCACGTCCAACGAGCAGGTCATCTCCAAGCCGCTCAGCGGCGGGGGAATCGCCAACGATGCGTGCCCGGCGGAGGGGCCGGCCCAAACCCGGGACGACGATAATGCCGCTTCCATCGGGACGGTGTGGCAATTCGGCAGATTCCGCATGGCCGACTTCGGCGACCTTGTGAAGTGGGCGGAGTACAAGCTGATGTGCCCCAAGAACCCCATCGGCACGGTGGATCTGTTCATGGTGAGCCATCACGGGCTGGACCGGTCCAATTCCCCCGCGCTGGTCCATGCGCTGCGCCCCAAGGTTGCGATCTCGAACAACGGGGAGCGGAAGGGTATCTCCCCCGAGGTCGCCAGAACGCTGCGCTCCTCGCCCGGGCTGGAGGATGTCTGGCAGCTCCACTACTCGACCACGGCGGGTCCCGATCTCAACACCTCCGAGCAGTACATCGCCAACATGAAGGCGCAGGGCTGCCAGGGGCACTGGATCAAGATTTCCGCCCGGCGGGACGGCTCGTTTACGGTTACGAATACCCGCAACAACGTATCGAAGACGTATAAGAAGTGAGCGCGGCTCTATCGCTGCGCGGCCAGCAGGCCGTAGGCCAGCACCAGCCACGCGGCGATAAACGAAAGGCCGCCGAGCGGGGTGATCGCGGCGATCGCCCGAATGCCGGTTCCGGCCAGCAGGTACAGGCTGCCGGAGAAAATCACGATCCCGGCGAGCAGCAGCGCGCACACCGCCGCGGCCGCGCCGTTGCCGAGCATGCCGATCCGGGGCATCATCGAGACGCCAAGCATCCCCAGAGCGTGCACGAAATGGTAGAGGACGGCCTTCTCGTAGATACCCATCGAGTAGGCGTCGAGGCGGCTGCGCAACGCGTGCGCCCCGAAAGCACCCAGCATTACCGCAAGCGCCAGAAGAATGGCGGCGATCGCACTCCAGTTCATCGCAATGCTCCTGCGGCTGCCTGCTTACCGGCAGAATCGCGCGGGCGCGCGGCCGTGTAATTTGTTCCAGTCAAGAAGACCGGCAATGCCCGTAATTAACTGAAAACTCAAAGCTGAGTTTTTGGTACTTACCTTGCCTGTAAGTTAAGCCGCGTCCCCTCAATTAGAGCACATGTCAGACTCTATCTGGCGAGGCGTCCTTGTCCTTGTGATGGCGGGATGCGTCCGTCCTGCTGCCGCGCAGAGCGAAGAACGGGGCTTCACTCTCTACGGGCGGTTCGATGGAACCGCGAACACGCTGGGCACGTTCATGCGCCTGGATGCCACGGTTGGTTACAACTTCAACCGGTTTGTGGCAGTCGAGGCGGGCCTGCCGGTTTACTTCGTGCGGCCGTCCGAAACCGCTCTGGCGTACCCGGGAGTATCTTCGGTAAACGGGATCGGCAACGTCCACACGGCCGTGCGCCTCAGTTTTTCCAACTCCGTGGTGAACTATGCGCCTTCGCTCACGGTCACGGCGCCGACAGGCGACGAATCGAAGGGCTTGAGCACAGGCCACGTCACCTATGACTGGAACAATCATTTTGACCGTCTGTTCGGCCGCGTCATGCCCTACGCCGACATCGGCATAGCCAACGCGATCACCGACACACCCTTCTTCCAGCGGCCGTTCACATCCCACGGCACGGTGTTTCATCTCGAGGGGGGCGCTTTGCTGCGCATCTGGCAGTACGCAAACCTTGGCGCTTCCGCATACACGTTCGAGCCGTCGGGCGAGCAGACGGTGGTGAGCCGGCTGGGTTTGCCGCCGCAGGCGCAGGCGGGGCAGAACCGCGGGCGGGGACGAAGAATCGGGGTTTTCGAGGTCCGGCAGGTGACGGTCGGGCCGGCCGAGATCGCGCGCGACCGGGGCGCTTCCGCGTGGATTATGTTCACCCCGTCCCAGACGGCCACTTTTTATGTCGGGTACAGCCGCAGCACAACCTATGCGCTCAACACGGTCTTTTTCGGAATGGGTTTCAATCTCGGATCGATGATCAGGAGGTGAGTTTGTGAGAAGGTGGATTGCTGTTGCAGCAACGCTTGCGATTTCCGCGGCCGGCGCGCTGGCGCAGCGCGGCTTGGGCCGAGGCGTTGGTCATGCGCCCCCGGCAGGCGCGCGCGGCCCGGCGGCGGCCAGAATGGCCAACAAGCAGGTCCGGCCGGCGAAAGCTCCGGTTGTTAAGCCCCAGGTCAAAACCGTACAGTTCAGCGAGGCCCAGAAAGCCCGGCTCGCGCCGATGCTGCCCCCCGGCATGCCGGTTGAGGCTGCCGCTGAAGGCTTCAAAAACCGCGGCCAGTTCATCGCCGCGCTTAACGTTTCCAGGAACCTCGGCATTCCATTTGAAGACCTGAAGCTGAGGATGACGGGGCCGGAACCGCAGTCCCTCGGCCGCGCCATACAGGAGCTCCGTCCAACAATGACTCCGGAAGAAGCCGAGCAGGCCGCGAGAGCCGCCGAACGGCAGGCCAGGGAACAGGAGCGGGAGATGGCCAGGCAGGAGAAGCAGGCCCCCCAGCAGAAGCCGGAGCAGGCTGCGCCCGAAACCGTCCAACCCCTGTAAAGTCAACCCCTACCGCGTGGCGGGCCGCCCGCCCGCCACGTTCGGACCCCGCCACCCCGCCCCCGCTCCGACCCCGCGCTATACTACGGCTTCACGCCTGAGGAGGAGGGATCGTGTTTCCGCTCGCAAAAGTCTTGCCGGTGCTTGCCGCCTTGGCTGTGTTGCTCGGTGTGCCCGCTTCCGCGCAACAATCGTGGAAAAAGGATTCCATGGTGAAACTCGAGAAAGAGCTGACGGCGCGGTACGGCGAAGGCCAGCGGCCGCGGATCGAACGGGGACTGAAGCAAGTTGCCGAGTTCTGGCGCGATAGCGACGGCGATGCCGCCGTATTCGAGGATTTCGTCCGCCGCCATTTCATCGGCGATCAGGCTGAACTCGACACGCTGTTTGCCCGGTGCGAAAAGCTTTTCGAGCAGCTCGACGGCCACATGCTGGAGATCGTGCAGGCCTTCCGCCTCCAGGTGGATCTCGACGCCGGCCCGATCATGCCCTACGACGAGATCTTCGCCGCCTACGATCCCTCCGCCCATGTCACCGACGACCTGTTCAACAACAAGCTGGCCTTCACGGTGCTGCTCAATTTCCCGCTGACCACGCTTGAAGAACGCCTCAGGGAGGGCCCCCGCTGGACGCGAAGGCAATGGGCTGAGGCGCGCCTTGCCCAGCGCTTCTCGCGCCGCGTACCCGCCGAGGTAAACCTGGCCATCGCCAAGGCAAGCTCGGAGGCGCAGCAGTACATCTCGGAATACAACATCTGGATGCACCATGTGCTCGACCGCAACGGCCGCCGCCTGTTCCCCGCCGGAATGCGGCTGCTTTCGCACTGGAATCTGCGCGACCAGATCAAGGCCGATTACCGCGAGAAAGGCGGCCTCGAGCGCCAGCGCGTGATCGCGCGCGTCATGGAGCACATCGTGCGGCAAACGATTCCCCAGGCCGTGATAGACAACCCGAACGTAGACTGGAACCCGTTCACGAACGAAGTGCGCGCATCCGCGGTGAAGGATCACGACCGCCCGGCCGCCTCCGGGAACGTAACGGCCTCGCCGGAACCCGACACGCGCTACGAGATGCTGCTGCGCACGTTCCACGCCGCAAGGCTCCTCGACCCGTACTCACCCACCGCGCCGACCCACATGGCGCGCCGCTTCGATGAAGATCGCGAGCTGCCCGAGGCGCGCGTGCGCGCCATGCTGGAGCAGGTGGTCTCCTCTCCACTCGTGCCGAAGGTGGCGGCGCTGATCGAGAAGCGGCTGGGCCGCCCGCTGGAGCCGTTCGATATCTGGTATGCGGGGTTCAAGCCGCGCGGCAAGTACACCGAGGCGCAGCTTGATGAAATCACGCGGAAGAAATATCCGACCGCCGAAGCGTACGCGAAAGACATGCCGCGCATGTTCGAAGCGCTGGGCTTCAGCCCCGAGCGCGCCCGCTACCTGGCCTCGAACATCGTGGTGGAGCCGGCGCGCGGCTCCGGCCACGCCTGGGGCGCGCTGCTGCGTACCTCCCCGGCGCGCTTGCGGACGCGGGTCGGCCGCGACGGCATGGATTACAAAGGCTTCAACATCGCCGTCCACGAGATGGGACACAACGTCGAGCAGACGCTCTCGCTCAAGCAGGTGGATCACTGGTTTCTGAACGGCGTTCCGAACACGGCGTTCACCGAGGCGATCGCGTTTGTCTTCCAAGCCAGGGACCTGGAACTGCTTGGGCTGGCCGCTCCCACGCCGCAGGATGAAGCATTGCGCGCGCTTGACGATTTCTGGGGAACATATGAGATCGCCGGCGTCGCCCTCGTCGACATGGCCGTGTGGAACTGGATGTACGCCCATCCGCAGGCCACCCCGGCCGAGTTGAAGAACGCCGTCATCGAAATCTCCAAGGACATCTGGAACAAGTACTACGCGCCGGTTTTCCGCACTCGCGACGTGGTGCTGCTCAGCATCTATTCGCACATGATCGATGGGTTTATGTACCTGCCCGATTACCCGATCGGCCACCTCATCGCCAACCAGCTCGAAGCGCACATGCGCGCCTCCGGCCGCATCGGGCCGGAAGTGGAACGAGTTGCGCGCCTCGGACGCCTCGCGCCGGATGAGTGGATGAAGAAGGCCACCGGCGCACCGGTCGGCCCGGAAGCCCTGCTCGCCGCAGCGGAGCGGGCGTTAGCGACAATACAATAATCCTTCCATCCTTGTGCAGCGGCAGCGCCGACAAGGCAGGGGTAAGATGAGGAATCACTGCACCGGCTTTCCCTCGGGCGATCGCCGCGAAGCAGTCAGGGCGGAGATGGAGCGTTCCGCCGTGTCGGGAATTGATCGGATTTAAGAATGAACTTTATAACGGTCTGCGATTATCGCTATGCCGCTCTTGCGAAGCGGCTCTTAATATCCCTGGGGACGTCGGGAACTTCCTATAGGTTGACGATTTTCTGCGACGACAAGTCGCTGTTCGAACCTTTTCGGAACCTGGGCCGGTGCGAGATCAGGGAGTTGCCCGAGATCCGGTCGCTGGGAGCCAAGCGCGCGAAGTTCACCGCGTACGTGCGCGCTCTCTCCGATTTCGGAGATTTCGTGTACCTGGACTCCGACATCATCGTGCTGGAGGATCTGAAAGACCTCCGCTGCAACGGGAAGCTGCGGGCGGCGCCGGACGATCTCTCGGCCTGTACTTTCATCACCGACAATCGGCGCCCATGGCCCGGCGACCCGGACCTGGCAAACAAGAACTATTTCAACTCAGGCGTCCTCTGTATTCCCAAATCGCTCACGGGCTTCTTCAAGAAACTGCGAAAACTCAGCCTTTCCGACAAGTACTGGCAACGGTATATCATTCCCGGCAAGCTCTACGACAACCACTTTCTCTGTGCATACCTGAACATCGAGAGCATCCCAGTAGACCCTCTGGACGAGGAGCAGTACAACTGGCCGGGATTTCTGAACCGGGGTCAATTGCAGGTGATCCGGCAGGGTGAAAGGCTGATCAACAAGCGGTCGGGCAAGACCTTGAAGCTGGCTCATTTCGCCGGAATTCCCGACGTGGATAAAGCGCTCTGCTCATTGCCGGTCGATGTAGCGAGCCTGCTATGCAAGCGAAGCACCGTGCAGGTCGCGGCGCCGAAACACGAGTTCACACGCTTCCAGGCATCTTTGAGCGACGCGCTCAGCCAGCCGGTTGGGGACGAATCCGCAAAAACGGAATTCGAGTGGATGCGGCTCCAGTTACTGACAATCGCTGAGACTGACTGGCGCCGGGATGGCGCGCAGCAACGCAGTAATCCGGGTGAGGAGGAAGGCTTGCAATGGCCGCGGGTTTGTTCCGACGTACTGTGGAACGGGCTCCCATGCGGCGGCACCTGCCTGGAAGGAGAAGAGTACAACTATTTGGCTCAGTTGGTTGCCTGCGCCGGCGTCCGCACGGCGGTTGAGATAGGCGCGGGCGAGTCATCGATTTGCCTGCGGAAGAGGGGCGTGGAGTCGGTGGTGCTGGAAGCCTCGCGGGGACCGTGGCTGGCACAGGCGCGAGCGGCAGGTTGCCGCGCGGTTCACGTGCCGTTTCTCTGGGACCGGTTCGAGTTCGATCCCGAGGCGCTCGCCTCGGCTCTGAAGGACACGCCGGAGAAGATCGACCTTCTCTTCATCGATTCACCCTTAGCTACCGCGAATCGCAGCCGCGTTCTGGCGCAGGTGCTGCAGATGCTTGCGCCGCGGCTGGTGTTGTTTCACGACGCGCATCGCGAACCGCAAAGCGTGTACCGGCATCAGGTAAACCACAAACTGCGGCTGGTGGACTATCTCCCATTCTCCAGAGGCATGGTTCTCTTCGCCACTGGCGCCGAAACGGTTAATCCCGTGCCGCGCCCGCCGGAGAACACCGTTCTTCAGGAGGCGGCATGGAGCATGGCGGTCAAAAACGCGCCTGCAACGGTGACGGCGGGCATGGAGTTCACACTGGAGGTGGAGGTACGGAGCCTCGGCAGTCAGGTCCTTTCGAGCCGCTACCGAAACCCGGTGCATGTGAGCTATCACTGGTTCAACAAAGAGGGCAGCCCGGTGATTTACGACGGCTTGCGTACGCAGTTGCCGTTCGACATCTATCCTGGCGACTCGGCGGTGTTTGGAGTGCGCGTGAAGGCCCCGGATGCCACCGGGCGCTTCCGCTTGAAGCTCGCGCTGGTGCAGGAGCTGGTGGCCTGGTTCGACGCGGATGGCCCAGGATCGGTGCTGCTGGAAATGAAGGTGGACGATGCAAAGCGTCAGGCGGCGGCGCCGGCTCGGGAGCGGAAAACCGCTTCCGCAAGGCCTGCCTCCGACGTTACAACGGATTCGATTCTCTCGGCTCTGCACATCATCACCACCGACATGGATGCCGACGCCGCCTTCAAACGGGCCTACGAGAGATGCAAGGACTACACCATCACCTCGATGGAACGCATGTACTCCACATGGCAGGCGGTGACTTATGTTTTGAAACGCGGATTGCCGGGCGACATCGTAGAGTGCGGAACGTGGATGGGCGGCAACGGAATGCTGGCCGCTCTCGCGCTCCTGGAGTGCGGGGAGCGGGACCGCCGCATCTGGCTCTATGACACCTTCGAAGGGATGTCGCGCCCGACTTCCGAGGATGTGCGCCACGACGGGCAGAGCGCCGCTCCCATCTGGGAGCAGCACCGCACCGCCGGGGAGGCCAGCAAATGGTGGCAAGCGCCCTACGACGCCGTCTGGGGGAACATGCTCTCAACCGGTTATCCCGCCGACCGGATCAAGCTGGTGAAAGGCAAAGTCGAGGAAACGATACCGCGGCAGGTTCCCAAGCGCATCGCGGTGCTGCGCCTCGACACGGACTGGTATAGCTCGACCCGGCACGAAATGGTCCATCTCTTTCCCCGGCTCGTGCGCGGAGGAGTTCTCATTGTGGACGACTACGGATGGTGGCGCGGTTCCCGGCAGGCCGAGGACGAGTACCTGAAAGAGAAGCGCATACACTTGTTGCTGAACCGGATCGATCCATGCGGCGCGCGCATGGCGGTTAAGCTCTGAAGCGGCCGCCCGCGCGGCTCACACCAAGAATTCTTCGTTGGCCCGCTCGATGAGTGCCTGGATGTAGCCGAGCGTATAGGCGTGCGCGATTCTGTCACCGCCTATGGTAGCCGGCCAGTGGTCGGCGATCAGCACGCCGTCGAAGTTTACCTGCCGCAGCCGCTTCATGATGTACATGTCCATGTAGCCTTCGTTCAGAAAGGTTTCACGGAAGTGCGGCAAGGGCGAGCTGACGTTTCGAAAGTGAACGATAAAGAGTTTCTTCAGCCCGCCGAAGTAGTCGATGGTCTCCAGGACATTACGGCCCATGGCCGGACCGCCTTCCAGCCAACACCCCACGCAGAGCCCCATGCCGATATTGGGGCTGTTGGCGATCTCAAGCGCGCGTTTGTATCCTTCAAAGCTGCTGAAGATGGGCCGCTGAAGGTTGCCGAGCGTCAAGCCCGGCGGGTCGTCGCAATGAACGCCGATCTTCACTCCGGTCTCTTCCGCCACAGGAGCGATGCGGCGCACGAAGTACTCCCAATTGGCCCATAGCTCGTCATCGGTGTACTTGCGCTCGAAATACACGTTGTTGTGGGAAGAGCCGCCCGAAAAGGGTTTCTTGCTGGCGTCGAACGCGCGGCAACTCGCGCCCCCTCGCGCCGTTTCGCGCTCCGTGCTCCACACGCCATTAGCCATGTGAGCGTAAAGCTGGTAGCGAATTCCGGCAGCCGCCAGGGCGCGCAGGTTCTGTTTGAACTCTTCGATCTTCTCATCGCGCCCGGGAAGCCCGAGCACGATCGCGGCGTTGTTGTGCACTCTGCCGTTCCCGATTTTGGCGACTTTCAGCCCGAAGCTCTCCACTCTCCGGACAATGTCCTGGTACTTGTCAGGAGTCGACCAGGTGTTGACCCACTCCATGCCGAGTTGTTTGGCGAGGATGAGGTCCTCGTCCGTCAAGCTTGGCGCCTGCATGGAGTGCTTGATGCCCCACTTCATAGGCGGGCGTCCCAACCCCTCATATGAGGCTGTGGATTGCGCGTACGCGCTCCCCAGCGCGCCGCCGAGCGCGATCTTGCTAAACTCCCGTCTGTCCATCGGACCTCCCATCCTGCTATACACGAGGGGCACACACCTGTCAAATTCACATAATCGTTACACTTGAAAAACCTCGCGCGCGGCTCAATGCGATGTACGGTGGGCTTTAGTGATCGGGTTCTGGGAAGGACACTCCGCCACGCATTCCTGGGGCGCGCGGAGCGAGGCTCGTCTGGAGCTTGCTTGTTCGCGCGCCCCGATACGGAAGACAATTTGAGTTAATCACACAGGGCCGCAAACGAACAATAGAACGGGGGTACTGAAGAGGTCCAGTACAACTGTAATACGCTATCGCGGATATATCAGGCGGGCGTCCGGTTTTCCAGCACGTCCGGATAATGGCGTTTGAGGCACTCGGGACAGATTCCGTGCGAGAACTCGATGTCCAGCTTGCGCCGGCAGTACGATTCCACATCCTGCCAGTACTGGGCGTCGTCGCGCACCCGGTGGCAGTGGGCGCAGATCGGCAGCATGCGCTTCAACTCGACGAGTTCGCTGATATCCTCCAGTATCAGCAACGCGAGGTGGCTGCCTTGATAGTTGAGCGGGGCCGCGGTCACCAGAAAATGGCTGACCACAGGTCCCTCTTCTCCCATCCTTTCGAGCTTGTAGCGCGTGCGCCGCGGCCGTTCGCCTTTCAGCGCGAGTGCAACCGAATTCCTGATCGCGCACCCCCGGCACGCCGCCGACAAGCCGCATCCTTGCGGGTTCGCGTTGACACAACGGAGCATGTCGCAGCCGAGCCCGCTTGGGAAAAACATCGAGTCGCCGATCATCTCGGCGGCCGCCGGATTGCAGTCCAGCACCCGAACATTGCCGTCGACAACGAAAACCGGATCCGGAATCGCATCGATTAAAGCTTTGTAAAGGTCGTCGCGGATCCCCTCAGTGACACGTGGGCCCGGCGGCGAATCATTGGAGGAATTCATCCCCTTCATGATATTGCAAACTGCACAAAACCGGGAATTTAGCACGTTTACATCCGAAATCGAACTAAGAGGGCAGCGTTTCTTAGAGGGGTCGCGGCGTGGAATGGTGGGTAACGTACTCCGTCTTGAAGCCCTGGTCGCGGTGGGCAAGCACGCGCAGTAAGATCTGATACGAGCGGCGCTCGCCGGGACGGGCTTCGATTTTGCCGCTGAGTTCGCGCAGCGTTTCCTGTCCGGTCATGTACTCGACGGCGCTCTCAATCCCGGCGCTCGCGTGCGACTCGAAGATCAAAATCTCGCGCCCCGGCGCCAGCCCCGGCGCGGTGGCGATGATCGCATAGCTCATCGCGTCCCGGTGCGAAGGCGTCCAATAGGATTTTTCCTCTCCCGGCCGGGGCTTCAAATTCACAACGTAGAAATCGGGTTGCAGGACGAAATCAAGCTGTACCGGCAGCCGTTCCAGAAGGGGAATCATTCTCCGCGCGCCAACACAGATGATGTTCTTGTCCTTGATCGCATCCCACGTGGCCAGGTTGGCGGGCAGGGCCTTGCTCCGTTTGCCATAGCGGGCAAGATAATCTCCCAACAGGTGCAGCGCCAGCGCGTCGCCGGTTGCAGCGTAAACATAGCGCGGCTCCGAGAGCGGGCCAAGAAGTTTTTCAAGACCGAGGTAAGCCTGGTTTCGAAAGCGGTCGAAGGGGTCGTTGATGTCGTAGCCGCGGACGTACAGGCGCTTTTCCTCGGACTCGAAGAATAACGGACTACCGAAAACGATCACCGTTTCGGCCTGGCTTGACAAGAGCGGGCCCCAAATCGGCTGGGCCTCCCTCGGCAAGTGGGCGCCGCCTCGCGCCCGCAACGCCCGGTTCTCAAAGGCAAGGACCGCGCAGAGCACAGCCATGGCGGCGAAACCGGCAAAGCGCAGGTCGAGCATCCAGCGCAGCCGCGCCCAGTCGAACCGGCGGGCCTCTTTGGCGCTTCGCTGGCGCACCGTGACGGCGTAGCTGCCTTTTGGAAGCTCGATGATTATGGGGTCTTCCCTGCCCCGTGTGTTGTAGTATTCGTTCAGCCGCGACCGCAGGCGTCCCGCTTCCACGCGGACAATGGGATCGGTCCGGGGATCGTAGGAAGCGTCCCGATCGAAAACGGCAATGCCCAGCGAGTACTCCTTCAAGCTGCCCGGAGAACCCCTGAGTGTCTCCTCTACGATGTACTGAAGGAACCTTCGCAGTCGCTCGGAATTTACAAAGCGCTCGCTGGAGAGAATGCGGTGGAGCTGCTCCCGGACTTGAGCGGGGGAGATGCCGTCCGCCGCCGGCGCCTCAGACGCCCCCCTCTTTCTTCGCGCCGACCATATACGCATCCTGACACCCGCTATTGTTTCGGAATACAGACAGCATACTCCAAACACTCCGGCGCGGGTTGGTGGTCAGGACCGGGGCAGGACCGCGGCGCCTCCGGCTTCACGAACCTGGCGCAGAAGTTTTTTCATCTCCTCGACAACGTTGGGGTTGGCTTTCGCGATATTGGTGGTCTCTCCAGGATCGGCGTCGAGGTCGTAGAGTTCATCGCCACCGGCTCCTTCCCGCGGGATCAGCTTCCACTTGCCCATGCGGAGGGCCAGAAGAGACGCGTCATGCTCCACCAGGTGGCTGCGCCCCTGTTCAGACTCCCCTAATAGCGCGGTGAGTTGGTTGGTGCTGTCCAGACCGAGGTTTGCCGGAAGGCGCTGTCCAACGAGCGCGGCCATGGAGGCGATCAAATCGACCTGCCCGATCAGAGCGCGCGACACCCCAGGCTTGATTCTGCCGGGCCAGGAAGCCAGAAACGGCACCCGGGTCCCGCCCTCGTAGACGGAGTACTTGCCTCCGCGGAACGGCCCGGCCGGCTTGTGGTCCTTGAGGTCCTGTGGCGAATTATCCGCGTAGCCGTCGTCCACCACCGGCCCGTTGTCGCTGGAGAATAGCACCAGCGTGTCCCGGGTGAGCTTGAGCTGGTCCAGGACGGCGAGGATCCGGCCCACGCACCAATCCAGTTGAGCGACGACGTCGCAGCGCACGCCGCAGCCGGTAATTCCTCGAAAATCCCGCTGCGGCACACGCGGGACGTGAATGTCGTGGGTCGAGAAAAAGAGAAAAAACGGATTCGCTCGGTTACGTTCAATAAAGGAAATCGCCTTCGCCGTGATCGTCGCGGCCATCTCCTCGTCCACCCAGCGGGCCGCTTTCCCGCCGCTCATATATCCGATCCGGCTGATGCCGTTGATGATCGTCTGATCGTGGCCGCGGCTCGGCTTGATTTTCAGGAGGTCGGGTCGCTCGCGCCCGGTCGGCTCATCGAGCAGCGGAGTCTGGTAGCTGACGCGGATGGGGTCCTCCGGGTCCAGGCTTACTACGCGGTGGTTCTCGACGTAGACGCAAGGGACGCGGTCGCCCGTGGCTGGGATCAGAAAGCAGTAGTCGAACCCCACTTCCAGCGGGCCGGGCCGGATCTCGCCGTTCCAGTCCAAGTTGCCCGCGCCGAGACCCAGGTGCCACTTGGCCGACGTAACCGGTGTTGTAGCCGGCCTGCTTGAACACGGAAGCCAACGTGGGCCGGGTGGTGTCGAGGATCAGCGCCGCGTCGCCGGGCAGAATGCGGGTCCCCTTCTTCCGCCAGGCGTACTGGCCAGTCATCAGCGAGTAGCGCGACGGCGTGCAGGTGGCCGAGGAGGAATGAGCATCGGTGAAGCGCACGCCTTCGCGGGCCAGCCTGTCCACGTTTGGAGTTTTCACCAGGGTGGCGCCGTAGCAGCCCACGTCGCCGTATCCGAGGTCGTCCGCATAGATCAAAATCACGTTGGGTGTGCGGCGCTGCGCGCCCACCGCTCTTATCAACCCCGCCGAACTCGCCGCGCACAACTGCAAAAACGTCCGCCGCTGCATGGAAACTCCTTACCTCGCGGGTGATCTGTAAATGCCGCGTTTCAGACAGTCTACTCCCAACCTTTACTTGTTGCGACTCTTCATTAACAGCCGCTAAGATAGCGGGTAGCTAAGGGCGAGCCATTCCTCGGCAACTGGGAAGCCGAAAATAGCTATCACCGCGACAGAGTTCCGCCTGCCTGGGTGTGGAGCGGCCTGAAGGCTCGAAAGGGGGCAGAGGCATGCTAGCTGAGTCAGCGCTGAGGCCCGCGCCGGACGAGCGCTTCGCGGACCGCCGCGCGCCCGCGCTGATCCGCAAAGCGGCCGTGCTCGGCGCCGGGACCATGGGTTCGCGAATCGCCGCGCACCTTGCCAATGCCGGGCTGAATGTCGTCCTGCTGGACGTCGCATCGGAAGCGCCGCCCCGGAGCGCCGCAGCCGCACAGGCGCTCGAAGGGCTGAAGAAAGCCAAACCGGCGGCGTTCTTCGAGCCTTCGCTCGCTGGCCGCATCACGGTTGGGAATTTCGAAGACGACATGGCGATGCTGGCCGGCTGCGACTGGGTGATCGAAGCTGTCACCGAGAACCTGGAGATCAAGCAGGCGCTGTTGGAAAAAGCGGCGGCGCACTTGAAACCCGAGGCCATCTTCACTACGAACACGAGCGGGCTCTCCGTAACAACCCTTGCGGCGAAACTGCCGGAAGAAATCCGGCGGCGCTGGTTCGGCGCCCATTTCTTCAATCCACCGCGCTACATGCGGCTGCTGGAAATCATCCCGACTCCCGAGAGCGATCCCGCGGCGGTGCAGGCGATCGCCGAATTCGCCGACGTGCGGCTCGGCAAGGAAGTCGTTTTCGCGCGGGACACGCCGAACTTCATCGCCAACCGGATCGGAGTGTTCGTCATGCTCGCAGCCGCGCAGCTGATGCAGGAGGAGAACCTCAGCATCGAGGAAGTGGACGCGCTCACCGGCACGGCCATCGGTTGGCCGCGCACCGGCACGTTCCGGCTGGCGGATCTGGTGGGGCTGGACGTGCTGGCGCAGGTGGCGTCGAATCTGCCGCGCACCCCCGGCATGGATGTCGCGCTGCCGCCGTTTGTGCAGGCGATGCTCGAGCGGAAATGGCTGGGCGACAAAACGAAGCAGGGTTTCTACCGCAAGGAAGGCGAGACCCGCTACGCGCTGGACTGGAAAACGCTCGAGTACAGGCCGGCGTCGAAACCTGCCCTGCCTGCGCTCGAAATGGCGAAAAACGTGGAGCGGCTTGAGGAAAGAATCCGCCTGCTTCTCCGCGAGCGCTTCTACTGGCGGCTGCTGGCCGCGCTCTGGAACTATGCGGCCGATTGCCTGCCGGAAATTTCCGGCGATGTATCGAGCGTGGATGCGGCGATGCGCGCCGGCTTCAACTGGGAGATGGGTCCGTTCCAGTTGTGGGATGCGGCCGGCGTTCGCGCGACAGTTGAGCGAATGAAGAAAGATGGCATCGAGGTGAGCCCGGTGGTTCAGGGGCTGCTCGATGCGGGCGCGGAAAGCTGGTACACGGCACAGGGACAGGAGGCATTCCACACCGAAGCCGGCGGCTACAGGCCTATCAAAAGGCCGGAGGGCGTTGCGCGCGTGGCGGATTTCCGCGCCTCGAACGGCGTGGTGCGGCGGAACGCCGGAGCTTCGCTCATCGACCTGGGCGGCGGTGCAGCCTGCATCGAACTGCACTCGAAAAAGGACGCCATCGGCGAGGACATCGTGCGTCTCGTAACGGAGGCGCTCAATCCCGAGGGCGACGCCGTGCGGAACTTCGCCGCGTTCGTTATCACCGGGGACTCGGAAAATTTTTCGGTCGGCGCGAACTTGATGCAGTTGCTGCTCGCCGCTCAGGAGAGCGAGTGGGACGAGATCGACCGCGCCGTCCGCGCATTCCAGCGCATGACATGGGCTATCAAGTTCTGCCCGCGGCCCGTGGTCGTTGCGCCGTTTGGCTTCTGTCTGGGCGGCGGGGCGGAAGTGGCGCTGCACGCCGCGCTGCGGCAGGCGCACGCGGAGCTGTACATGGGGCTGGTGGAGTGCAGTGTGGGGCTGATTCCGGCCGGCGGCGGATGCAAAGAGATGGTGCTGCGCGCCCTGGATGCGGCCGCGGCGGTTCGCGACCGTAGCCGCAGCGAATCCGTCGAAATGTTCGATGCCATGCGGCGGAACTTTGAAACCGTGGCGACGGCGAAGGTGTCCGGCTCGGCGCTGGAAGCGCGCCGCTTAGGGTTCCTGAACGGAGGCGACCGCGTCACTATGAACCGCGGCCGGCTGCTCACGGACGCTAAACAACTCGCGCTCGAGCTGGCGCGGGCGGGATACGCGCCCCCGGCGACGCGCATCGACATCCCGGCGCCCGGCGAGAACGCGCTGGCGACACTCCGTATGGGCGTGCACATGATGCGCGAGGGCGAATACATCAGCGACCACGACGTGAAGGTGGCGAACCGGCTGGCGCACGTGATGTGCGGCGGAAAGATTGCGCCGGGCGCTCCCGTCAGCGAGGAGTACTTCCTGGATCTGGAGCGGGAAGCGTTTCTTTCCCTGTGCGGCGAGAAGAAGACCCAGGAGCGGATCGCGTTCACCTTAAAGACGGGTAAGCCGCTGCGGAACTAAAGGCGCTGGTGTGGGAGGAGATGGCGATGAGAGAAGCCGTGATTACGAGTGCGGTCCGGACAGCGGTCGGCAAAGCGCCAAAGGGAGCGCTGAGGGCGACGCGGCCAGACGATTTGTGTGCGGCGGCGATCCGCGGCGCGCTGGAACGCGTCCCGAACCTGGACCCCAAGGAAGTGGAGGACGTCATCATCGGCTGCGCCATGCCGGAAGCCGAGCAGGGGATGAACGTGGCGCGCATGGCCTCGCTCCGAGCGGGGTTGCCCATTGAGGCGGCGGCCATGACCGTGAACCGGTACTGCGCGTCGGGGTTGCAATCCATCGCGCTGGCGGCGGAGCGGATCCGCGGGGGCGGCGCTGACGTCGTCATCGCCGGCGGCACGGAGTCGATGTCGATGATCCCGATGGGCGGCCACAAGATTTCAGCCAACCCGTGGCTGGAGGAGCACTTCCCCAGCGCGTACATGTCCATGGGGCTGACGGCCGAGCGCGTGGCGCGCCATTACGGCATCGCGCGCGAGGACGCCGACCGGTTCTCGCTTGAAAGCCATCGCAAAGCGGTTGCGGCACAGAAGGCCGGACGCTTCGCCGAGGAGATTGTTCCCGTGGCGCCCGCTTTCAGTGCGCAGGAATTCCGCGAGGACGAAGGACCGCGGGCCGACACGTCGCTCGAAGCACTGGCAAAGTTGAAACCCGTGTTCCACGCGAACGGCACCGTGACAGCGGGCAACTCCTCGCAGACATCCGACGGGGCGGCCGCGGCGGTTGTGATGTCCGAGGAGCGCGCGCGGGCATTGGGAATCCAGCCGCTGGCGCGTTTTGTTTCCTATGCATATGCCGGGTGCGAACCCGCGGAGATGGGCGTGGGGCCGGTCTACGCCATCCCAAAGGCGCTGAAGCTGGCCGGCCTTGAGCTGGACGACATCGGCCTGATCGAGTTAAACGAGGCTTTCGCGGCCCAATCGCTGGCGGTGATCAAGTGCCTCGGGCTCGATACCTCCAGGGTCAACGTGAACGGCGGCGCGATTGCCCTGGGGCATCCGCTGGGCTGCACGGGAGCGAAGCTGACGGCCACGCTGCTCGCGGAGATGCGGCGGCGCAAGGTGCGGTACGGCATGGTCACCATGTGTGTCGGCGGCGGCATGGGCGCCGCGGGCATTTTCGAGAATCTCCAGACTTGAGGGGGCGCTATGGCGACAAGCGACCGGCCGGCGGCGGCTGGCAGGGCCAAGGGCGGCGGCTTCTTGATCGAAGAGACCCGGCCGGAAGACGTCTTTACGCCGGAGGATTTTACCGGCGATCACCGCCAGATTGCGAAGACCGCAACCGAGTTCACCCTGAACGAAGTGATGCCCGCCATGAAGGAGATCGAAGAGAAAAACCTGGCGGTGACGAAGGGACTGCTGCGGAGGGCGGGCGAACTGGGTTTGCTGGCCGTGGATATCCCCGAGCAATACGGCGGGCTCGAAATGGACAAGGTGAGCTCGGCGGTGGTGACGGAATCCATCAGCAAGCTGGCGAGCTTCGCCGTGGCGTTCGCCGCACACACCTGCATCGGCACGCTGCCCATTGTCTGGTACGGCACGCCGAAACAGAAGCAAAAGTACCTGCCGAAGCTGGCGAGCGGCGAATGGATCGCCGCCTATGCGCTGTCGGAGGCGTCTTCGGGATCCGATGCGCTGAACTGCCGTGCGCGAGCGTCGCTCTCCGCGGATGGCCGGCACTATATCCTCAACGGCGAGAAGATGTGGATCACCAACGCCGGCCTCGCGGACGTCTTCACGGTGTTCGTCAAGATCGACGGGGAGAAGTTTTCGGCCTTTCTCGTCGACCGGAACACGCCGGGGCTTTCCATAGGCGCCGAGGAACATAAGCTGGGGATCTGGGGCGCATCCACGTGCCCGCTGGTGCTGAGCGATTGCAAGGTCGCGGCGGAAAACCTGCTTGGTGAGCCGGGCAGGGGGCAGCACATCGCGTTCAACGTCCTGAACATCGGGCGCTTGAAGCTCGGAGCCGCCTGCGCCGGCGGCGCGCGCTATGCATTGCAGGACGGCATACAGTACGCCAGAGACCGGAAGGCGTTCGGAAAGCCGATCTGCGAGTTCGGGCTGATTCAGGAAAAGCTCGCTGACGCGGCCTCCGGCATCTACGCGGGCGAGTCGATGGTCTACCGCACCAGCGGGATGCTCGACGCGGCGCTGGCAGGCATCGACACGAGCGCCGAGGGCGCCTCACAAGAGATCCAGAAGCGCATCGAAGAGTACGCGGTGGAGTGCTCGATCCTGAAGGTCTGGGGATCGGAAATGCTCGACATGGTGGTGGACCACGTGGTGCAGATTTTCGGAGGCTACGGCTACGTGGAGGAGTACCCGGCGGCGCGCAGCTACCGGGATTCGCGCGTCAACCGCATCTTCGAAGGCACCAATGAGATCAACCGCCTGATCATCACCGGATGGCTCATGAAGCGGGCCATGGCGGGCCAACTTCCGCTGCTTCAGGCCATCAAGCGCGTAATGGACGAGGTGATGTACAGCTCAGGGGCGGGCAACGAGAGGGAAGGACCGCTGGCCGGCGCCCGGCAAATGCTGGCGAACGCGAAAAAACTGTTCTTCTTTGCCGCCGGCGCGGCGTCGCAGAAGTATGCCCAGAACCTTGCGGACCAGCAGGAAGTGATGGGCGCGCTGGCCGACTGCGTCATGGAGACCTACGCGCTGGAATCGTGCGTTCTGCGGGCTGAAAAAATGCTGGCAGCCAGGGGACCGCAGGCGGCAAGACCGGCCGTGGCGATGACCAGCTACTACGCGGAGAAAGCTTTCGATACCGTGGTGCGTTCGTCGCGCAAGGTGATCGCGGCGTCGGCCGAAGGCGACACGCTGAGGACACAACTGGCCATCCTGCGCAGGCTCGTGAAGCAGGAACCGGCCGATACGATTGGGCTTGGGCGGGAGATTGCGCGGCACGTAATCGAGACCGGGCGGTACGCGGTGTGAATCAATCCTGGAGGCTGGCCGCGATCGCCTCGGCGATTTTCTTCCCGTGAAAGCGGCCGTTCTCGATAAAAATCTCGTTCGTGTTCATACCGGCCACGATCACGCCGGCTAAATAAATCCCCTTGCGGTGGCTTTCCAGCGTCTCCGGGTCCGTGTACGGACGCTTGCTTTCCGGGTCGATCAGGATGCCGTGCCGCGCCAGGAACTCGGTATCCGGGCGATAGCCGATCATGGCGAACACGAAATCGTTCTTCAGCTCGATTTCGCCCTCGGGCGTTTCGACGGTAATCGATTGCTGCCGGATCTCCAGAACGCGCGAGCGGAAATACGCCTTAATTTCCCCGTTCTTGATCCGGTTTTCCAGATCGGGCTTGATCCAGTACTTCACCTGATCGGAGATCGCCTCCTCGCGGTGGATGAGCGTGACGCGCGCGCCGGTGCGGTACAGTTCAAGCGCCGCAATCGCCGCGGAGTTCTTGCCGCCGATGACAGCCACATCCATGTCGTAGTACGGATGCGGCTCCTTGTAATAGTAAATGACCTTATCCAGATCCTCACCGGGCACGTTGAGGCGGTTCGGCAGATCGTAATACCCGGTGGCGAGCACGACCTTGCGCGCCCGGTAAGCCAGCGGGCAGCCGGTGCGGTCAACGGTGTGCACGATGAAGTTTCCGTCTTCCCCGTCGATGCGCTCCACGCGCTCGTACTGATGGATGTTCAGGCGGTAATGCTGGGCCACGCGGCGGTAATACTTGAGCGCCTCGGTCCGGTTCGGCTTCTCGCGGATCGACGTCATCGGGATGTCGCCGATCTCCAGCAACTCCGGCGTGGTGAAGAACACCATGTGCGTCGGGTAGTTGTATATGGAGTTCAGTAGGCAGCCCTTATCGAAGATGATGTTGGAGATGCCGCGCCGCCCGAGCTCAATGCCGCAGGCGAGGCCCGTCGGCCCGGCTCCGACCACTACGGCGCCGAACCGCGGCACATCGGCCATCACAGCATCCCCTCCACGGTTTTGTAGACGCTCTCAAGCGCTGCCGGCAGCGCCGCAGGCTCTTTACCACCCGCTTCGGCCATGTCCGGGCGGCCGCCGCCCTTCCCGCCAACGGCCTGCGCCACCGCGCCCGCAAGCTTGCCGGCGTGCACCTTGGAGGTAAGGTCCTTCGTCACGGCCGAGACGATCGCAATGGAGGAGTCCTCGGCCGACGCCAGCACGATCACCGCGGTTTTCCACTTGTTCCGCAGAGAATCGGCGAGCTCGCGCATCTGCTGGCGGTCCAGGCCGTCCACCCGTCCCGCAAGCACGCGCACGCCCTTCACCACGCGCGCCTGCTCTTCCAGACTGGCGGCCTTCGCGTGGGCTACCTTCGCCTTGAGCTGCTCGAGTTGCCGCTCCAGGGCGCGCCGCTGCTCGATCAGTTTTTCCACCTGGTCCACGAGCTCCGGCTCGGAGGTCCGCAGCAGCGCCGCCGCCTGCCGCACCGCCGACACGGACTCGCGGAAACGCTCCAGCGCGCCTTCGCCGGTCACCGCTTCAATGCGGCGCACCCCGGCCGAAATGCTGCCCTCGTAGACGATTTTGCAAAGCCCGATCTCGCCGGTGCGCGACACGTGCGTTCCGCCGCACAGCTCGCGGCTGAAACCCGGCACCGAAACCACGCGCACCCGGTCGCCGTACTTTTCGCCGAACAGCGCCATGGCCCCCGTCTCGATGGCCTTCTCGAGCTCCATCTGGTCGGTCTGGACTGGGCTGTCTCTCAGGATCTGCGCGTTCATCAGCCGCTCGACTTCCATCAGCTCGGCGTCGTCCATCGCGGCGTAATGCGTGAAGTCGAAGCGCAGCCGGGTGGGCTCCACCACGCTGCCGGCCTGCTTGACGTGCGGGCCGAGCACCGAGCGCAGAGCGGCGTGCAGAAGGTGGGTGGCAGTATGGTTGCGCATGGTGGCGCGGCGCAGCGCTTCGTCCACAGCGGCGCGAATTTGCTGGCCGCGGCGAATCGGCGCGAGCGCGGTCACGCGATGCGCTGTAACGCCCGGAACGGGGGCGTAAGTGTTCTCCACCGTTGCCGCTTTCTCGCCCGTTTCCGGATCGTACAGCGCGCCTTTGTCGCCCACCTGCCCGCCAGCCTCGGCGTAAAAAGGAGTTTCATCGAGCACGACTTCGGCCGTGTCTCCCGGCTGGATGGAATCTACCTGCTGCTGGTTCACGACTAGTGCGGCCACGCGGCTCACCGATTCGAGCTTCTCGTAGCCCAAAAAATTCGTGCGCAGTTCGGAAGCCAGTTGCTGCCACACCGGCGGGATGGCGCCCTTCTCGCCGCCTTTCCAGCTCGCGCGGGCGCGCTCGCGCTGTTTCTCCATCTCGGCGGCGAAGCCGTCGCGGTCGACAGTAAGACCGTACTCGCGCGCCATCTCCTCCTGCTCTTCGAGCGGCAGGCCGTAGGTGTCGTACAGCTTGAATGCCACCGGCCCGGGCAGCACGCCGTGCGCGGCGCTTTTCGCTTCGTCGTGAAAAATTTTTTCGGCCACCTGGAACGTGGTCGCGTAGCGGCGCTCTTCGTCCTTCACGATGCGGGCCACGCGCTCCAGGCTCTCCATCAGTTCGGGATAGGCGGGCCGCATCAGCTCGGCAACGAAACCGGTCAGCTTGTAGAGGAACGGGTCTACCACGCCGATCCGCCGCGCGTGCCGCATGGCGCGCCGCATGATCTTTCGGAGCACGTAGCCGCGCCCGTCGTTGCTCGGCACCACTCCGTCGTGAATCAGGAACGCGGTCGCGCGGCTGTGGTCGGCCACGATTCGCAGAGTCGTATCCACCTTGAAGTCTTCGCCATAGCTGACGCCGAAGATGCTGGCGGCCTGCTGGATGATGGGGCAGAGCAGGTCGGTGTCGTAATTGGAGAGCTTGCCCTGCAACACCGCCGCGATGCGCTCCAGTCCCATGCCGGTGTCGATCGAAGGCCGCGGCAACGGCGTGAGCGTGCCGTTGGTGTCCCGGTCGTATTGCATGAACACCAGGTTCCAGATCTCGACGTAGCGCCCCGATTCGCTCGGGAACTCGTCGTTTTCGACCGGAATCTCGGCCGTGCCAGGGCCCAGATCGTAGTGAATCTCCGCACATGGGCCGCACGGGCCGGTCTCGCCCATCTGCCAGAAGTTGTCTTTTTCGTCCTGGCGGAAGATGCGGTCTTTGGGAACTCCGGCGACCTTTTGCCAGAGCTCTTCCGCCTCGTCGTCTTCTCGAAAAACCGTGATGTAGAGCCGGTCCTTCGGAATGGCGAACTCGCGCGTGATCAGGTCCCAGGCGTACTCGATGGCTTCGGCCTTGAAGTAATCCCCGAAGGAGAAGTTGCCCAGCATCTCAAAGAACGTGTGATGCCGGCGCGTGTAGCCGACGTTCTCCAGATCGTTGTGCTTGCCTCCCGCCCGGACGCACTTCTGGGAAGTGGCCGCGCGCGAGTAGTCGCGCTTCTCCAGGCCGAGAAAGACGTCCTTAAACTGGTTCATTCCCGCGTTGGTGAACAGGAGCGTGGGGTCCTTGGCGGGAACGAGAGAGGAACTGCGCACAATGCGGTGCCCGCGAGCAGCAAAGAAGTCGAGGAAACTCTGACGTATCTGGTGACCGTTCACAAGCTTATTGTCACATGCCGCGCGGGGCGACTTAAAGCGAACAGCCCGGGATTCCAGCCCGCAAAACCGGGACTCAGCGGGGCAGTTGAACCTCTTCCAAAATCCGGCGCACCTCGGCCGCAGGATCTTCGGCGCGCGTCACCTGCCGCCCGATCACGAGGTAATCGGCGCCGTTGGCCAGCGCTTCGGCCGGAGTGGCTACCCTCTTCTGATCGCCTTTTCCCGCCCCGGCCGAGCGGACGCCCGGCGTGACCAGCACCGCGCCCGGTCCGGCTATCCTGCGCACCGCCCCCACTTCCAAGGGAGAGCAGACGATCCCGCCCACGCCCGCTTCCATCGCCTGGCGGACGCGCAGGGCGACGAGCTCGGACACCGAATAACGGTAGCCCATATCCGCAAGGTCGCGGTCATCGAGACTGGTCAGCACGGTGACGGCCAGCAGTTGGAGGTTTGATGAACCCCGTCCTTCCACCGCCGCGCGCATCACCTGCGGGACGGCATGTATGGTGGTGAAGCGGACGCCGGTCGCGGCCAGTTGCGCCACCGTGCGCTTGACGGTTTCGCCGATGTCGTACAGCTTCAGATCGAGAAACACGTCCTTGCCGCGCGCGATCAGTTCCTTGACGAATTCCATGCCCGCGGCCGCGTACAGCTCCAGCCCCACCTTGTAGAACGAAACCGAATCTCCGAGCCGGTCCACCAGTTCGCGCGCTCGCCCGGCCGACTCGAAGTCGAGCGCGATAATCAGAGGATTTTTCATACGATTTGAATTGCCTTTTCCTGACGCTCCAGAACGCGGCCGATCAAGTAGGCGCCTTCCATGTTCTCGACGATGGCGTTCGCCTCGAGTGCCGCAGCGGAGATCAGCAGCCCGCCGGAGGTCTGCGGGTCGTACAGCAGCATCTCGATCTCTTCAGGCAGCTCGCGCTTAAGTTCCACCGCGCAACAAAGGTATTCGCGGTTGTTCTTGAGCCCGCCCGGAATCGCGCCCTGCCGCGCGTACTCCACCGCACCCGGTAAGAACCGCACGCGGTCCGCTTCCAGTGCGAGCGTGACGCCGCTGCCGGCGGCCATCTCGCGCGCGTGCCCGATCAGACCGAAGCCGCTCACGTCGGTGCAGGCGTGCACGCCGAACTTCGTCATCACTTCCCAGGCGGCCCGGTTCAGCTCCAGCATCGAGGCGATGGAGGCCTCCACGTGCTCGGGCGCGGCGATCCCGCGTTTCAGCGCCGTCGAGATCACGCCGGTGCCGATGCGCTTGGTAAACACCAGCAGGTCCCCGGGGCGCGCGCCGGTGTTGGTGAGCACCCGGTCCGGATGCACCACGCCGGTCACCGCGTAGCCGAACTTGATCTCCGCGTCCGCCACGCTGTGGCCGCCGATCACCGCGCAGCCCGCCTCGGACATCTTCGCCGCGCCGCCGCGCATAATCTCGGCCAGATCGTCGAGATCCCCTTTGGGGGGATAGGCGACCAGCGCCAGCGCCGACAGCGGACGCCCGCCCATGGCATATACGTCGCTCAAAGCGTTCGCCGCTGCGATCGCGCCGAAAGTGAACGGGTCGTCGACGATCGGCGTGAAAAAGTCCACCGTCTGCACCAGGGCACACTCCGGCGTGAGCTTGTACACGCCGGCATCGTCCGACGTCTCAAACCCTACGAGCACGTTCTCATTGGGCACGGCAGGAATGCGCCCCAGCACCTGGTCCAAAACCTTTGGACTCAGCTTCGACGCTCAACCCGCGGCCTTCACGTGCGCAGTCAGCTTCTTGGATGTCTCTTCCATCCGGATACCAGTTTACAGGAGGCGAATATTCGCCCTCCAGAAGCTCTGCACCCGGAAGCCTTGCACGGCGGTGGGCAGCGTTTACCTGACTCGATATTCCGCTCTGGCGGGCGCACTCCACTCGCCGGCCGCGGCAGCGTTCTACTCCCAAAGGGTGCCGGTTTCCGCTACCTGTACAGGGACAGGCAGGGCGGAACCGGCCTCAAGCGGCTCCGTTGCCGCTCTCGCCGAGTAAATGATTTCCTTATGCTGGGGAAACAGCGCGGCGATGCCCGCGGCAATACCCCCGACCAAAACGGCGAAGGCGCCGATAGCCGCAGCCGTTTCCTTTGCGTTGCACTCCATGGGCGCACAGATCGCGCCGCCGAAGCCGCCACCGACGCCGCCGCCAATCGCCAGACCCCAAGCCGCCCTGCGTCCTCGCGACATCCCGATGGGCAACACGACTTGCCTGACATCGGACTTGGCCACCGCCAGCACTCTGCTTTTCCCCTGCCGCACGCTCAGCCCGTCGGTGTTCCAGGATTCCATCTTGCCTTTCACCGTCTTGCCGGAGTGCAGCTTGACGTGTACGTTTGCGTTCTGTTCGATCAACCTGACCCGCTCCCACGGGTCAGCCTGCGCCAGACAGATCTGCTGAGAGAACATGACCGCCACCAGGCAGATCAAATTGGTAAGCACCCGCGCCCTGGGTTTCATCTGCGCCGTCCTTTCCTTTCTGGGATGGGGAGATCCCTCTGTTCCCCTTCCCGTGATGGCTTCAGAGTAGTGCGGCGCCATTGGGCGGGTGCGACGCCGGAGCAACCTTTTTGTCAGGTAAATGCAAATTTCCTGTCGAGTCCTGTGGAGCCGCCGGCAATCTCGACAGCCCCATCCGGCGCTGGCGCCATCGCAGAGCTAGCGAGCAGGCCGGCTTCAGGTTGGCAACCGGATCCGCGGAAGGGCCGTCGTGGTATGCTCATTCGAGACCTAAAAGGAGTATCGAGGTGGAAACTCGGATTCATATCATCGGGCTGGTGGTTCCGGACCTTACCGACACGCATTTCGCCGAGATTGCGCGCGGGGTTTCGCGGGTGTTGCAGCCCAAAGGCTATACGGTCCTGATCTCGAATTCCGAGGGCGACGCGGAATGCGAGCGCCAGGCAGTCAACCTGCTGCTGTCGTGTTCGCACGTTGACGGCCTGATTCTGGCGTCGGCGCAGCCGCCGGAAGAGACCGCCCTGTTCCGCCGCATCGAAAAACACAAGCTGCCGTACGTGCTGATCGACCGGGCGTTCCCTGCGGTCGAAGCCAGCTATGTTGGCGCGGACGATGAGGCGATCGGGGCAATGGCCACCGAGCACTTGATCTCGCGCGGCTGCCGGCATATCGCGCACATACGCGGTCCGGAAACCTCCACCGCCGCCGGGCGCCTGAAAGGCTACGCTGACGCGCTGGCGCGGCACGGGCTCAAAGCGCCGCCGGCCTACGTGGAAAGCGGCGGATCCAGCGACTCCGCCGGCTACAACGCCATGCAACGGCTGCTTTCGGTCAACCCGCGATTGGACGGCGTGGTGTGCTTCAACGACGCGGTCGCCGTCGGCGCCATCAAGGCGATTCTGGAAGCCGGCCTCGAAGTGCCGTACGACATCGAAGTGGTCGGCGCCGGCAACGTGCACTATTCCGATATCCTGCGGGTCCCGCTTTCCACCATCGACCTGAACAGCTCGAAGATGGGCGAGTGCGCGGCGTCGATCCTCCTGAGAGCGATGGAGGCGGAAGAGCCGCTGCCTCCCGAGCGCGTGCTGATCCCCTTCGAACTCGTGGCGCGGGAGTCGAGCCAGGCCGTCGCCGTCTAAGCCGCTTTTCCGGAAACCGCGCGGCCAGCGCGCCGCATCCACGCCAGTTCTTCTTCGGACATCGGCCCGCGGCGCAAGGCTTCGAGCGCGCTCTCCACGTGCTCTGCCGTGGCCGGGCCGGTCATGCAGACGTCGACTTCCGGCCTGCTCAGGACGAAGCGGTAACAGTCGGTCGCCGTGGGGCGCGGCAAGTCACGCGGAATTTTCCGGCTCTTCAGCAGTTGCCCCCAGCTTGTCGCGGTGAAGGCCACCAGGCCCGGGCACGCATCCGCCGGAGGAAGGTGCGGAAAGATGTCCTGCTCCGCACCGGGATGCGCGGCGTTGTAGCGGAAGTGGACAATGTCGAAGTCGTTGCCCGAGGCGAATTCGGGAACCAGCTTCCGCTTGTGAGTTGAGATGGCAAGATAGCGGACCAGCCCGCGCGCCTTCAGCCGGTGGAACGCTTCGAGGTACCGCGGCGGCAGCGGCCGGTTCCACATACCCAGAAGAAGAACGTCGGCGTACTCGAAGCGGAGTTCGCGAAGAGCGCGCTCCAGGCTGAAGCCGAGAAGGCTCGCCATCCGGGAATAGGACTGGATGACGAGCACGAACCGCTCGCGGTGCGGGGCAAGGTTGCGGATAGCCTTGCCAAACTCTGCGCGGCGCATCGTGCCCCAGTAGATGTAGTTGACGCCCTGCTCAAACGCGCGCTCAACAGCCGCGCCCGGCACCCCATAAGACGCCGATATGCCAATCCGGCAAACTTCGATCCCCGTGCGCCCCAGAACGGCGCGGTCAAAAGAACAAATCACAGCTTCATGATATCGGCAAAGCGGCGCTGTACGAAAATGACAATGCGAACAGCCCTACAAAGCGGCATACATCACAGCGCACTTGTTTGTGTCCCAGCAGCTTACATCCTGCAGAAAAGTGAATTAAATTGAAATCGCCCCCTAAGGGGGCGTCCATAGAGGCTACTGTAGAACAGATACCTCGCGGTAGGACGTAACCTTACTCTGACACGGCAAGGAAACGGCCTCTTTGATACACTCTGGAGTTTAAAATCGCACAGGTGAAAGCCCATGTCAAGAGCCAACTCTTACATTCTCGGCATCGACCTCGGGGTTAATTCGCTCGGCGCCGCGCTCATCGATAAGTCGAACCGTGAGATCGTCTGGACTGGCGTGAGGATTTTTACTCCCGGTTTCGAGGGCGACTATGCATCCGGCAATGAAGAATCACGCGCCCGGCAGCGGCGCCTGGCCCGGCAGCAACGGCGGCAAACGGACAGGCGCCGCCGCAGGTTGCTCAATGTATTCCGCATCTTGCAGCAGTACGGCCTGCTGCCATGCGGAGACCGTGAAAAGATCCTGCCGGCAATCGACGCGGAGCTTGCCCTCAAGTATCCGGAAACCGAAGTGCTGCCTTACTACCTGCGAGCAAGAAGTCTGGATCATAAACTCACGCTCTATGAGATCGGCCGAGCGCTTTATCACCTAGCCCAAAGGCGCGGCTTTCGCGGCCGGGCGGCACTCGATCAGAGTGAGAATTCGAGTGAGTTCAAGAAAAGTATCGAAGGGCTGTGGAAGGAGATTCACGCCAGCGGCAGCCGGACATTGGGGGAATACTTCTCCAAACTGAATCCACACGAGACAAGAATTCGTGGCCAGAGGACGCACCGGAGGATGTACGAAGAGGAGTTTGCGGCGATCTGGACCGCTCAGCAGCAGCATTACCCCGACGTGTTAACCGATGCCAGGCGGCAGGTCCTGGAGCGGGCGATTTTCTATCAGCGCCCTCTGAAGCCAAGTGATGATCTGGTCGGCGATTGCGAACTGGAGCCGGGTGAAAAACGGGCTCCACTATGGACGATTGAGGCACAGCGATTTCGCGTACTGAACGCCATTAACAATTTGATGGTAGTGCAGAAGGGGGTTGCGCCTCGCAAACTGGAAGATCACGAACGCCAAACTCTGATCGAGGCGACACGCACGAAAGAAAAAATTTCTTTTCCGCAGGTTAGGAAGCTGCTGTCGCTCCCCGCTTCTTCCCGTTTTTCGATCGAAGAGGATGGCGACACGAATCTTCCCGGTGACATTGTTTCCTCTCGTATGTTTGCCGCTCTTGGGTCCTCCTGGCTGGAAATGCCCGAAGAGAGGCAACGGGAATTGGTTGCAGACCTTGGGGACGCGAGGCGGAATGAGACGGACGAAGATTTGTTCCGGTGTTTGACTGAAAAGTGGGGATATTCGCCAGATGTCGCGCAACGACTGTGTGAAGTCGCTCTGCCTTCCGGCTATTCCAGGCTCTCGTCAAAGGCTATCTGCAAGGCGTTGCCTTTCATGGAGCAGGGAATGACGTTTGGAGAGGCGCGGCGGAAACTCTGGCCGGAGCAATTCGAGGAAAAAGAACCGCTGGACTATCTCCCGCCCGTGCTGGAAGCTCCAGGGCTTAAGGACATACGGAATCCCGCTGTTATCCGGGCCTTGAGTGAACTGCGGAAAACAGTGAACGCCGTCATTCGCCGGTTCGGCAAACCGGCTTCGATCCATATCGAACTGGCGCGGGACATGAAGCGATCGAGAGAGGAAAGAAGAAAGGAGGCCAGGCGTAACCAGCAGCGCAGAAAACTTCGGGAGGAGGCCAGGGAGGCGCTACGCCCGTATCTCGGAGACAACGTTCCGAGCCGCCAGATAGAAAAGTACCTTCTGTGGTTGGAGTGCGGCAGGCATTGCCCCTACTCTGGACAGCCGATCAGCCTTGAAGCGTTATTTGGCGATCACCCCCGGTTCGACGTCGAACACATCATCCCCTTCGACCGGTGCCTCGACGACTCCTTCCAGAACAAGACTCTTTGCGAAGCCGGATTCAACAGGCTGAAGGGCAACCGAACTCCGTGGGAAGCGTTTGGGCATACCGAGGAGTGGCCATTGATGGTGGAGCGCGTGCGTGCCTTCCGCAATGTTGCAAAGCTGCGCCGCTTCATCATGACCGAAACGGACGCTGAAAAGCTGCTTGGGGAATTCGTCAGCCGGCAGTTATGTGACACAAGGTACGCTTCTCGTCTGGCTGCCAAATACCTGGGCTTGCTGTTCGGAATTGACCGGCCGGATAACAACCGAATTATCGTCTGTGCAGGCGCCGTTACTGCATTTCTGCGGCAGAAATGGGACCTGAACCGGATACTGAATGAAAAACCTGAAAAGAACCGCGACGACTACCGGCATCATGCCGTAGATGCGATCGCGGTCGCGCTGGCTACGCAGGCTCAGATTCAACAACTCGCCGACGCCGCGAGACGGGCTCGGGCCGAAGGGCATCGCCGGTTTGGATCGCTTCCCGATCCGTGGCCGGGTTTTCGCGAACAGGCCAGAAACGCAGTGTTGCGCTGCGTCGTGTCACATCGCCCCAAGCGGCGCCTGAAGGGAGCGCTGCACAACGAGACGTACTACAGCGCACCCGAACAGCGGGAAGGAAAGATGGTCGTCCGCTGCCGGAAGCCGGTGACCAGCTTGACGAAAACGGATATCGAGGCGATCGTCGACGAGAGAATCCGCGAGATCGTCAGGGCGGCTTGGGAAGCGGTCGGCAGCGACGCAAAGAAGTTCGAGGGTAACTGGCCATTTATTGAAAGCAATGGCCGGAAGATTCCGATCAAGCGAGTTCGGTGTTTTCAGGTTGAGACGGTTCGTTCGATAGCCGAGGACAGGCCTGAGCGCCGCCGGCACGTCATCCCTGGCGGGAACCACCACATCGAGATATGGGCGGAAACAGACCCAAAGTCGGGATTGCCGAAACGGTGGCATTTTCGAGCGGTATCGAGGCTTGAGGCGATGGAACGTTATCGGCGCCGTCATGAGGGCGTAAGAATCGTGCAACGGGATCATGGCCCTAATACGCAGTTCTGTTTCTCTCTCAGCGAAGGGGACATGGTTGCCGTGCGCCGCGCGCCCGATCAGCCGGAGACATTATGGTGTGTTCGAAGTGCACGGACGCGTGGATCTTTCGAATTGCAGCCTGCCACAGATGCCCGGTTGAAGAAGGATGCTGAAATCTGGGACGTGGCATTGAACACACTGATGAAACTGGGTTGCCGGAAGGTTGTAGTGACACCGCTCGGCGATATTGTGGACGCTCATGACTAACAGGATTTTGGATTTTTCCGAGCGGCCTGTAAGACTGTCCATTCGCAACGGCCTGCTCGTGGTAAGGCACGAAGGAGAGGAGTTGGATGCGATCCCCTGCTCGGAAATTGCTGCGGTGATTGTTTCTCATCGGGAAGTGGTGTTCACGCAGGCGGTGTTGGGAGAATTGGCGACTGCGGGCGCAAGCCTGGTGGCCTGCGACGCGCGCCGACGGCCAGTTGCCATGTTGCTGCCGCTCGAAAGCCACCACGTACAGGCTGAACGCTTCACTCACCAATCGCGCCTGACCCTGCCGCGCCGGAAGCGCCTGTGGCAGCAGGTCGTGCGCGCGAAGATTTCAGCGCAGGCGCGCGTGCTGGAAGAAAGGATGGGAACGGACGCTGGGCTTCGGGCGTTGGCTCGGCGTGTCCGGTCAGGCGATCCGGACAATATCGAGGCCCGGGCTGCGCACCGTTACTGGCGCCTCGTGTTCGGCGATCCCCGGTTTGTGCGGAGCAAAGAAGAAGACGAGCGGAACCACTGGCTGGACTACGGGTATGCGGTGTTGAGAGCCATGGCGGCTCGCGCTATTTGTGGCAGCGGTTTGCACCCAACCTTTGGTCTCGCGCATCGGAACAAAGCGAATGCCTTCGCTTTGGCTGACGACATCATGGAGCCGTTCCGGCCCATCGTTGATCGATGCGTTGCGAATTCCGACATCGGGCCACTTGAACGGGACGCAAAGAGGCGGCTCATTGAAGCCCTGGCTGCGCGATTTCTGGTGGAAGGTGAAAGCCGAACCCTTTTTGATATTCTCGCGCGGGTCGCTCAGTCTTTAGCCGCGGCGGTTACGGGTGAAGCTCAGCGATTATGGATACCTGAATGGTTGCCTGGGGATCGCCTTCCTGTGGAACGCAGACCAGTTGGCCGCGAAACGGGGCTCACTGCAAAGGAAGGCATCCGGCGAACGGGCTGAGCCGATGAGCAGCATTTCCGGCTATCGAGTCATGTGGCTGTTTGTGCTGTTCGATCTTCCGGTCAAAAGCCGGGAACAGCGGCAACAGTACGCCCACTTCAGGAAAGAAATCCTTTCACGGGGCTTCACGCAGTTGCAGCTCTCCGTCTATGCAAAGCATTTGCCAAGCGAACAAGCAGCAGACAGTTTGAAAACTCACATTGTACGTGCCCTGCCGCCGGGAGGGCAGGTGCGTTTGCTGCTCGTCACTGATCATCAATTCGGAAAGATGGAGGTGTACAACGCCAGGATTCGCGGAAGGGTGGAATCGGCGCCAACGCAGATCTCGCTTTTCTAGAGGGCCGGGAGGCCACGAAGTTCAAAAACTAAGAAAAATTGAAGATGCGCTATGGCCAGTGCACGCCTGAATGGTCGGTTTTCGATTGACGAACGAAACATAAATGGCTCGCATCTCATGGAGATGCGAGCCACTAGAGTGTATCAAAGAGGCCGTTCCCGACCAGCCAGAGCAGACGTCAGGTTCTTCTTCGACGACGTAACGAGTGTATCAAAGAGGCCGTTCCCGACCAGCCAGAGCCCCTCGGGCACCACTGCCCCGCGCTCCCAAGAGTGTATCAAAGAGGCCGTTCCCGACCAGCCAGAGCAATACCTGTCGATCAGCTCCTTGACCGTGAGAGTGTATCAAAGAGGCCGTTCCCGACCAGCCAGAGCTCTGAAGCATGAGTTTCGAGCGCTCTACGTGAGTGTATCAAAGAGGCCGTTCCCGACCAGCCAGAGCACAAGGACGGGCGGACCAAGATTGTCTGTCGAGTGTATCAAAGAGGCCGTTCCCGACCAGCCAGAGCCGGGCTTTCTGGATGGCCTCGTTGATGGGCGAGTGTATCAAAGAGGCCGTTCCCGACCAGCCAGAGCGCTGCCTCGATGCCAGAGAAGAGACTGAGAGAGTGTATCAAAGAGGCCGTTCCCGACCAGCCAGAGCGTCATGTCGCCTTTTGCGGCAGCGGAGAGGGAGTGTATCAAAGAGGCCGTTCCCGACCAGCCAGAGCGCGACCGTAGAGAATATCGTTCAGCCTGTCCGAGTGTATCAAAGAGGCCGTTCCCGACCAGCCAGAGCAGGCCGAGCGCTGCTGGAAGGCGAGCAAGCGAGTGTATCAAAGAGGCCGTTCCCGACCAGCCAGAGCCAAGCGCTGCTGTCATCCTATGCTACCTCCGAGTGTATCAAAGAGGCCGTTCCCGACCAGCCAGAGCGTCGGTGCTTCAAGCGATGTGCGACGGGGAGAGTGTATCAAAGAGGCCGTTCCCGACCAGCCAGAGCGCTGATGTCTGGCGAGGCACTCATGAGAGCGAGTGTATCAAAGAGGCCGTTCCCGACCAGCCAGAGCCCGCCTCCGCTTCGGCATTGATTCGCTCCAGAGTGTATCAAAGAGGCCGTTCCCGACCAGCCAGAGCGGCCCCACGAATATAGGGGCCTTCGGTGGGGAGTGTATCAAAGAGGCCGTTCCCGACCAGCCAGAGCATCTGAGCAACCCGCGGGTCAAGAAGATGGAGTGTATCAAAGAGGCCGTTCCCGACCAGCCAGAGCGCGGGGCCGCGGCTGAGATGTCAGAGGCTCGAGTGTATCAAAGAGGCCGTTCCCGACCAGCCAGAGCCTCCGGCTGTGCGGCGTCATGCTGGCGCCGGAGTGTATCAAAGAGGCCGTTCCCGACCAGCCAGAGCAGCGGACCAACTACGTGTGTCTCGATTTCGAGTGTATCAAAGAGGCCGTTCCCGACCAGCCAGAGCTTCGCGCAGTGGACATCTCCGTCCTCATCGGAGTGTATCAAAGAGGCCGTTCCCGACCAGCCAGAGCCAGCGATCGATTTCAGTTCTGAGTCGAGTTGAGTGTATCAAAGAGGCCGTTCCCGACCAGCCAGAGCCCGAATAGGCGACGGTTGGCTCGTGGTCATGAGTGTATCAAAGAGGCCGTTCCCGACCAGCCAGAGCCATGATGCGGAAAGACGTGCAGGAGCGCAAGAGTGTATCAAAGAGGCCGTTCCCGACCAGCCAGAGCATCTTCCCCTACGACCACAACATTGATGTCGAGTGTATCAAAGAGGCCGTTCCCGACCAGCCAGAGCTTCTGTATCTGTGGAACTCGGAAACTCAAGGAGTGTATCAAAGAGGCCGTTCCCGACCAGCCAGAGCCAGCGAGCAGGAAATACTTCGTGTCGCTGGGAGTGTATCAAAGAGGCCGTTCCCGACCAGCCAGAGCGAAGGGGATGTATTATCTCTCCCGGCCAAAGAGTGTATCAAAGAGGCCGTTCCCGACCAGCCAGAGCGAACAAGACTGATGGCATCGTTAACTCTCGAGTGTATCAAAGAGGCCGTTCCCGACCAGCCAGAGCACAAGCCTACAAGCGGCGAAGTCTCGGGCTGAGTGTATCAAAGAGGCC
>Ga0209608_1000575_pt1 | contig 35683 bp, 28 predicted proteins | sample AD_UKC130_MetaG_FD_184428 | JGI IMG/M metagenome (GOLD analysis project Ga0209608, IMG submission 184428) | Active sludge microbial communities of municipal wastewater-treating anaerobic digesters from Canada - AD_UKC130_MetaG (SPAdes) (version 2) | ecosystem: Engineered > Bioreactor > Anaerobic...
TGCTACATATCCCTCAGGGTGCTTTTCAATTATTATTTTCAACTGTCGCATTTTTTTCTCACCTCACTTCATTTGAAAGTGTTTTTACTATCTGCTGTTATGCGCTCTGCCCTTTCTTCCCCCTCCGTCATTCCCGAAATTTTTTATCGGGAATCCATGCTTTTGCTTTTTCTTTGGTTTTTAAAACCATGGACCCCGGCTTAAAGATTGCCGGGGTGACGAGGAGGTGGGAATCCAAGTTTTTGCTTCTTCTTTTGTCCTTCTATTGGGAACGATAGGGATGTCTCCTTCCATTATTTAGATTCCTGATAGAACCATTCAGGAATGAAGGACTTGGGCGGTCATTGCGAGCCTCGTAGTTCCGTATGGCGTGGCAATCCCAAGTTTTTTACTCTATCTAATTTGCTTTTTTAGTTTTTTGAGGCTCAGAAAAGTGAGATCGCCACGGGATACGAGCAAACGACCCTCGCGATGACAAGAAAAAACCACCCTCACCCTCTCCGAGAAGGGTGAGGGGAAATACATAGAGGGTTTCCCTTTCCCTGTCATTCCCGAAATCTTTAATCGGGAATCCAGAGGCTTTTAAATACTTATGGACCCCGGCTTAAAAATTGCCGGGGTGACGAAAAAGGGGCAATAGAGGCGTTCAGGGGTGACGATACGGAGTCTTTTCCTCCGGGTTGTTTATGATCGTTTTCTTTTGTCTTTTCTTTTTTTTGTGTTTTCGTCTTCTCAGGGGGTTTATGAGGGGGCGGCCGTCCCCTTATAGTCGATAGAACCATTCAGGGGTGACGCCTCTTTCGTCATTCCCGAAATTTAGGCGGGAATCCACGTTTTTAAGTACTGTAGACCCCGGCTTGAAGATTGCCGGGGTGACGAATAAGAGGCAATAAATACATTCAGGGGCAGGCTAAAAACGGCTCGAAAGTCGCCGGGGTGACGGACTTGAGAAACCACCCTCACCCTCTCCCGTCAAGGGAGAGGGAAAAAGAGTTCAGGGAGAGGGGAAAAGCAAGATCGCCACGCATGGAGGAAGGCTTTTTCTTCCTCCATTAGTTTTAGTCTTTTTAATCTATTTTGCCTTTAAAGTTTGCGCCGTAGGCTGCCCGTGCTCGCGATGAGAGATGAGGGGAGTTATTCGCGGTAACAGGAAAAAGGAAGAGATCCATAAGGGGGCATTTCTCCCCCCTTATGGATCTATGGCAACCTCTTCGAGGAGGATATAGGGAGCAAAAAATCACCCCATTTTGGCTCTAAGAGGTAAACGCCTGTTTTCTGTACCCACTCCCTGCCACCAATAGCTAAATTGCTACAGCTGATAGTATTTCTTCCCCAACAGGTGCACCGCTAACTTTAACGACTAACCCTATTCTATAGTTTCGGGAATTGGAAATTGCACACTATCATATGTTTTTCCAGCAGAAGACCATCCACCAGTGCTGGCAGTGTACTTTACCTCAAAAAAGAGTGTTATTTCACGTCCAGATTCTTCATCTACGCCAGCGCCAATATAGAAAGTAAAGTCCTCACCTATATCGGGAAAATACATTGTCCAGTGGAATTTGCTGTTCTCTGCATCCGTCGTCATTTCGGCCGGCCATACAGGATCTCCCCAGGCCCGGGCGTACTTCTTGTCTACGCTAAGGAAGCTCTGCCATGAATTTACATTCCACTCAGCGTATTCATCTGTTAAGTCATGCGAAAAGCGGAATCCATCTGGAGCTTTAGCGAAGGTATTACCTTCCACCCAGAAATGTAACTGATCTATCCAGCCGTTAGTTGAGATTCCAAACACTCTCTTAATAATCTTAACAGTGACCTTCAAAATAACCGAGATTTCCGCATTCGGGTTTCCAGCTAAATCTTCTACTACGCCAGCGGCTACAGTAAAGGTAAATGTTCCTTCTAGCCCTGCAGTTTCATTACCTTCATTAGGGGTAATGATGAGCTTGGTGGGGTCGTCTTTGTCAACTCTTATCTTGCCGTATTCTGTGCCTTCTGGGATACTTCCACCAGACATAGTAACCACTGCATTTGCTTCTTCTACTAATCTAACTGGCTCACTAGCTGTTGCTACGATATAATCTACCGTTTCTCCTACTGTCCACTCTAAAGTCCATTGTCCGCCTACCAGTGTTGCCGCTCTAGTTCCATCATCTTTAAGATAGGCAGTGAGGCTTTCAAGTGTAGGAGGAGTGGTATCAGGTTTAGGTGTTGGTTTTGGTGTTGGTTTAGGTGCAGGCGGAGTCATGATGACGTCTACTAAATGTATTACCTCTGGTGCGGTGGTGGGGTCCTCACCGGCAGCGAGCGCTTCTTCTACTGCCTGGGCTAATTCCTTCTTAATTTTGGGGTCTTCGGCAAGCTCATCAAGATCTATTTCGGCTGGGTCTTCTCCCGCCTCGACTCGGGCCTGAAAGACTAAAGCTACAGCGGTAGAGGTGGCATCAGCCGTTTTTAAATCGTAAGTTTTCCCTGCCTCTACCTGAGGGGAGACACGGAGGACTTTTAAGTTACCCTTTACTGCCTCAATGATATAAGGGCCTCCGGGCGGGACTTCTACTCGATAGTAACCGTTGGCGTCTGTGGTAGTGGTGGCAACGATATTACCTTCGAGGTCCTTAACCCTAACTGTTGCGCCAGCAAGAGCCTGCCCTCCTACTCCCTCCGGAACGACAACTCGCCCCTTGAGGATGGCTTTTGTGGGTGGAGCAGGGCTAAAAAGTGCGCATCCACTCATCATCAAAGCTAAAATAACGATTAATGCTAAAACAGCGTATTTTCTCATTTTTATCCCCCTTTAAGATTTAACTAAAAGGCCATTTTATAGTTTCCTCTTTCTTCTTCCTGATAGTGGCTAACAATTCCTCTCTCCTTTCCGGAAAAAAGCATAAGCTCCTCGTTTTAATGCCTCTTCTTTATCTTCCTCATCCAAACCCAAAACAATAACTGGTATCCCTTGCCAGAGAGAAAGGAGAGCGTAATATCCTTCTTTATTGAACATTCCTATTCCTAAAATTATCACTTCCGGAGGACTATTTTTCGTGAGTTGGCGAGCTTCTTCTATAGAGGTAGTTTTTCCGATTACTATTATTCCATTTTGTCGGTTGAGAAAAAAAGCCAGATTTTCTAAGAAAAAAGAATTACCATCGAAGAGATAGACAGAAACACTTCTAAAAAAGTCTCCTCGTGAAGAGGAACTCATTACCCCTCTCCTCTTTTTTTTCAGTATATTATTTTTCTTTTTTTTGTAAAGCCTTTTGTAAAAAGTAAGTGAGGGAATTAGTGTTTAAGTAGGTATTAGATATTGGCAAGTATTAGACAGTCACAATAATAGCTAATGAAGGCTACATATTTTCTCCCATCATTCTTGCCAACCACAAAATTGTTGTAATATTCCCTCTCTTTTTATATCGGGGGGTTGTTTGCCTGATGTAGCATCCCCTTTTCCCCGTCGTTTCTGAAATTTAGGCGGGAATCCACCCCCGCCGTCATTCTCGAAATCTTTTATCGGGAATCCATGTTTTCAAATACCGTGGACCCCGGCTTAAAAATTGCCGGGGTGACGAACAAAAGGTGATAGAGACATTCAGGGGTGACATTCCTTTTTCGTCATGCCTGAGCGCTTTTATCAGGCATCCAGAGGTTTTAAAGACTGTGGACCCCTCGTAGAACCATTCAGGAATGACCCCCCGCCGTCATGCCTGAAATCTTTCATTGGGAATCCATGCTTTTAAATACTTCTGGACCCCGGCTTAAAAATTGCCGGGGTGACGAGGAGGTGGGAATCCAAGTTTTTGCTTCTTCTTTGGTTTTAAAGACTGTGGACCCCGGCTTAAAGATTGCCGGGGTGACGAAAAAAAGGCGATAGAGACATTCAGGAGTGACCCCCCGCCGTCATTCCCAAAATTTTTAATCGGGAATCCATGCTTTTAAATACTTCTGGACCCCGGCTTAAAAATTGCCGGGGTGACGAGGAGGTGGGAATCCAAGTTTTTGCTTCTTCTTTGGTTTTAAAGACTGTGGACCCCTGCTTAAAGATTGCCGGGGTGACGAACAAGGGGCAATAAATACATTCAGGGGCAGGCTAAAAGCGGCTCGAAAGTCGCCGGGGTGACGACAAAAGGATGATAGAGGCATTCAGGGGTGACATTCCTTTTTCGTCATGCCTGAGCGCTTTTATTGGGAATCCAGAGGTTTTAAAGACTGTGGACCCCGGCTTAAAGATTGCCGGGGTGACGAACAAGGGGCAATAGGGGCATTCAGAGACAGGCTAAAAACGGCTCGAAAGTCGCCGGGGTGACGAAAAAAGGATGATAGAACCACTCAGGAATGAGGGACTTGGGCGGTCATTAGTATGAGCAGGAAGAGATTATTTTTGCTTATCTCTTTGGCTCTTTGACTTAGCAATATATCTTGATGAAACCCATACCCGGGCAAATGGTAAATAACTTATTTTATGACGTTGAATTATCAAGAGAAATAGAAGAAACCCTTAAAATACCGGTAGATATAGTTATACTGAATCACGCTCCCAACCGCCTGGTATATAGAGCCTTGCAATGACCTCTTATAAAAGATGAGGATGAAGAATTCCGTTCGGGTTTCCTTCTTCTCCGATGGAGAGATTCTGGACTTTCAAGAAGTTATTAAAAAATACCGGCAGGAACTCAAAAGTACCAGTCGATAAAGAAAGAATTGTTTACCTTTTAGGAGAGATTGAGAAAACTCCAAATATTTTGAAGGATTTCCAAAAAGAGGGAGAGAAAATTATTGATGAGGAATTCCACCAAAAATTAGAAACAAAGAAGCTTTTATTATTAAAGGACCTCTTTCTTTTCTTTCTCAGGAAAAATGGGAGGATATTTTATCTCCCTTCGCTCTGGCTGCAGAAAAAGTAGATAGTGATCGCCATTATTTCTGGGCAGTAAGAAAGGAAATAGTAGCCCATTATTATCATAAAAATTTAGAAGAGTTAGAAATGGACAATTTAGGCAGGGTTAAAAAAATTTTCCTGGCTAATCCGACATCCCGGGGAGAAGCAGAACAGGAATATGCCAGATTTAAAGGTTACCGGGTGGTAAAGAGAACCCGGGGCAGGACAAAATATAATTCAGTCAACATTGATTTTCAGGCCGAAACCAGGAATTACCAGCTGTATCCTTGAGAAAGGTATTTTTTTGCCAGAGCCAATCGAGCGCTAATTTTTATTTCCTCATCAAGGGAAAAAGCTAATTTCTCCAGAAAATAGGCAGCTGCAGGAGCTTTTATTTCCTCCAGAGCTCTAATTATTTCTCGCTGGAGGAGGGGAGAAGCTTCTTCCATGGCTATTTCAATAAGAGGCAAAGCCTCCTCTCCCAGGACGGGTAATCTTTTTAAAATAAATAATTTAGCTCCTTCATCACCAGAACGGAGTATTTCCCGAATTAAGTATAGGTTGCTTCTCAAATCTTCTTTACCGAGAGGAGGAATCTCTTCTTCCTGGAGGTAAAGCTCCTCTCCCCGGGAGACCAAAAGGGAAAAAACAATTTCGATGTTTTCTTCCTCTGGAAGAAAACGTAAAAGAGAAAACGGTCTCCACTCCCTTTCTTTAAGCTTTTCTTTAAGACAAGGGGTAAATGCGATGTCCTCTGTTTTGCCCAGAGATTCAAAGATTTGCTCCTCAAGTAAAGGGTCCTTCTCCCCCATCTGAATTAGAAGATTAACCCCCTTTTCATACTTAGCCAGAACTCTTATCAGGCGAGAATTCAAATCTTCTTCCTGCAAAGTAAGATGGGAGATTTCCCCTTCTCCCCAGAGAATAGCTTGAGAAAGATTTCTAACTTTTTTATCCCGGTCGTTAGACATTTTGTGAGCATAATTTACAACATCCCCATCTTCTCTTTCCCACAGAGCAAAAAGAGCTATTTCTCGAAAGAAAGGATTTTCCGAGTTTATCATAGTGAATAAGTAAAAAGACACAGAAAAATCGTAGAGAGAAAGCAATTCATCCACTTCTTCTTTTAATTCGGAAGGGAAATCCTCTTTTTCTATCAGGCGGAAAAAGAAGGGGAGGGATTCTCTCACTTTCCAATGAGCTAAAGCCCGGAGCGCCTCCCATCGAAGGATTATCTCTTCTTCTTTATTACCCGAATCCTCTTTCTGTAGAATAGAAAAGAAGAAAGGAATCCAGTCATCTGTTTCTCCTAAAAGGCGGATTATTTCTACTCGTAGAGCTATATCTGATTCCTTCCAGAATAGAGAAATTAAGTATTCTCCTCGCTCTTTCCCCTCCATCTCCCGGGAAAGAAGAGAAAGAGCTGATTTTCGAAGATAAAAAGGATATCCTCTGTTCTCTACTATTTTCTTTATTCCACCTGTGAGCTCATGGGAAGCTAAAAAAAGAGGGGCATCTTCAACTAAAAGATAAAGAATATCTTCTCTACCCTCTTTCCAGAGACTGCGTAATTCTTGAATTATAGAGGAGTAAGAAAGCAACTCTTCTCCTTGTGCTATTGCTGTTCCCGTGAAGAGGAAGAGTATGATTGTCACTATTAATTTTCTAATAGGCGCGTTCTTCAGCTGCTTGAGCATAGATTTTCGAGGTTTTTAGCTTCTCTCAGTACCGGAGGAAGCTAAAGCACTTTTAGAAGTCATTATTTTCACTCCCCTTACATCCACAGGAACGACGGATGATAGTTTCTACTTTTAAGACTACTTCCCTTTTTTCGCGAATTTCCCTTTTTTCAATCCTTTCTAAAAGAAACTGAGTAGCTAAACTCCCCATGGTGTAGGCGGGTTGTTTGGCTACAGTGAGAAAAGGGTAAAGAAGAGAGGCAGATTCTAAATCATCAAAAACAACTAAAGCTAAATCTTCAGGAATTTTAATTCCCCTTTCTCTTGCTGCTCTAACTATGCCGATAGCTATAAAATTGTTTCCGGCAAATACTGCTTGAGGCAACTTTTTCTTTTCACTGAAGAACCGGGTAGCTATTTGATAGCCAAAATCCTCCTTGTAAGAACCCATCATGATCCATTCTGGCTTCACCGGGATTCCTGCTTCCTGCAAAGCCCTCTGGTATCCGGCTACTCTATCTTTGCTGGTAGAGATGGTAACGGGACCGGTAATCATAGCTATTTCTCGAAAACCATGAACTTCTGTCAAGTGCCGGATTAGCTCATAAGCTGCTTCTTTACTGTCCCCCACTACTGAATCTCCATCAAAGTCTTCTATTTTTCTATCTACTAAAACCACAGGAACTTCTTTTTCTTTTAAACCTCGTAAAGTATCCCCATTGCTGCAACTGGCTACTACCAATCCGTCTACTCTTTTTTTCAGCATTAAGTCTATATATTCTTTCTCTTTAGCTGGATCTTCATCAGTGTTACAAAAAATAGTATTAAATCCCTGGTCAGAAGCTTTATCTTCTACTCCTCGAGCCAGAGTGGTAAAAAAGGGATTGGTCACATCAGAAATAATAAGAGCAATGGTAAAGGTTCGCTTCTTTTTTAAACTCCGCGCCAGGTAGTTGGGAGAATAGTTGAGCTCTTCAGCTATCTCCAGAATTTTTTTCCTGGTTTCCTCCTTTACTTGACCTTTTTGATTTAGAGCTCTGGACACTGTGGCTGGTGACACTCCAGCCAGCTTAGCTATATCATATATAGTAGCCATTCAAGCCTCCCGATTGAAACTACTAAGAGAGATTTCTTCTCTCTCAGTAGTTTTTTGCATTATCTCTTAATTTTTAATCTTATACCACAGAAATGCTAAGAGGTTTTTCCCCAACATAATCGCTTTTAACTATTTTACTTTATATATTTTTTCTTTTTTGTTCACGCTATAGGCTCTATGGGATACTTTCCCTTCTCTTTCAAAAGGCTTATTAATCTATCATAAATCAAGGGGTCAACATTACTGGCTACTGAGTGATCTGAAGCGGGCATATACCCTCCTCCTCGGGCAGTTTGCAATTTATAAAGAGCTTCCTTTTCTATTTCTTCCCAGGTTCCGTAGCCCAGGAGACGAGTGTCAATTCCACCCCAAAAAGAAAGACGATCACCAAACTCTTTCTTTAGCTCTACCGGGTCCATACCAGCTTTAGCTTCTAATGGGTTATAAGCATCTATTCCTGCCTCTATTAAATTTTCCATTATTTCTAAACTTCTGCCACATCCATGATAAACAATTATCAAATCTTTTTCATGTAGAAAATCACAAATTCTCTTTACACAGGGAAAGTAAATATCTTGCCACAGACGAGGGGAAAAAAACATTCCTTTATCATAAGCTACATCTCCCCAGATAACCATACCTACAGGTTTAGCCAGCTCAATTTGGCGCTCAGCAATTCCCAGCATAAAGTCAGTACATCTTATGGCAAATTCTTTAACTTTATCAGGAAAAAGAGCTAAATCAACCATGGCTGAGAAGCCAGCAATTTCCCCTATGGATAAGTCAAAATTACCACTTAAAAGACAAATAGTTTCGGCAAAAACTAAAAAACCCATCATCGATGAAACATAGAGAATAAAATGAACATTCTGAAACGTGAGAAATGTACGCGGTTTTATTATTCCAAAGAAAAGAAACACTCCAAGCAATATTAACCAAATCATATTATCAACGAAGAACAATTTTAGCTTTTTTGAATTCATTTCTGTATGTTCTCCTTACTTCTTTTTCTCAGAAAGCACTTCTTTCAAAAAACAGTATTTAAGAGGGATTTGTTTGAAGTAGTCAAGACAAACCCCTCTTAAACTTACTTCTGAATCACCATTCTTCTAACTCAAAATTAGCCCAAAGGGACTCCAGGGTGTAATTGTCTTTAGTGACCAAAATTCCTCTGGTTTGCATCCAAGGATGACCATATTCCGTCTCAACCACCGGAGCTGGAGCCCACATCTCATCGTGAGCCCAAATATCTACTCCTTGGTGTATTTTTCCCTCAATGTTAACATCCTCAGCAGTGACTATGTCCCCCGGGTTGGGCAGAGCTCCCTCCCCTTTCTCCAGAAATTCAACCAAGTAGTACACAGCAAGAGGAGTATAAAATGGACATGGTTGATCTAAAGCTACATCTATTTTCCCCTCACCAATGGCTTCTAACACTTCGGGTAAAGCATCTATGGTGGCAACAAAGTAGTCCTGGGGGTTTTTGCCCAATGCTTCTATGGCTCCTACTGCTCCCATGGCCATCGGTCCATTACCTCCATAAATTGCATCTACCTCATATGCTCGAAGTACAGTCTCTGCCGCGGTTTTGGCTTGAGCCATATCCCAATCTCCCACTACGGTGATTACTCTCACTTCAGGATATTCATCCAATACGCTTACAAATCCATTATGCCTGTCTTCTCCAGTAGCGCTGCCCATGGTTCCTCTTATTTCTAAAACAGTCCCTTTTACCTCGCCAATTGGTTCCACTTCATCTCGGAGATACTTAACTATTTCTTCAGCTAATATTTTCCCGGACTCAAAGCCTGAAAAACCAATGTAAAGAAGAACATCGGGTGAATAAATATCTACATTAGCAGTAATCACTGGCACATTATGCTCTTTAGCATACTCTACTGCTGGAATTAGGGCGGTAGATTCAACCGCACCAATTACTAATCCATCTACCCCCCATATCCACCATTCGTCTAACTTGAGTGATTTGAGTAGCAGGATCGTTTCCAGCTTCCATAGAAGTACACTTATAACCGTGATCTTCACAGTACCACTCGAAGGATTTTACAAACAGAGCTTCCCAAACGTTAACCACTCGATGAGTAGCTAAACCAAAAAAGTATTCATCCCCTTCTTGGGCAAAACTTGTGGTCGCCATCACAAAAATAAAGCATCCCATCAATCCTGCGCAAAACAAGTTTTTAATCGACCATCCTCTTTTTTTATGATTTACCCCTATTAATCTATTAATAAGTTATTTAATTAACACTAACCTTATCATAAACTTTTTTTACCACCTCCCGTTTTTTATTTATGCATAAAAAAAACACCTGGCTTGGCCGGGTTCGGATTGGCGCCCGACCAAACCAGGTTTCTGCCGATTAATACGATTAATACAATACGCGTTGAGCCTCTTCTGAATCAATATTATCTTTAGTTACAAAAACTACTCCTGTGTTTATGTATTTAGGCACCTCTTCCCCCTTAGCAGCAGCTAAAGCAATTTTCACCCCATCATAACCCATCCGATAGGGGTTTTGTACTGCAATACCTTGAAGAGTACCATTCCGCACCATTTCTTGCAGATCTTTATTACCGTCAAATCCAATAGCTACAATTTGACCGGCTAAACCAGCTTGCTCAATTGCCCGTCCCATACCAATTGCGGTAGGTTCGTTTGCACCGAAGATAGCAGTAAGGTCAGGATTAGCTGCTAATACATCGGTGGTCTGGTTAAGAGCAGTCACCATGTCAGATTGAGAATAGAAAGGCCCCACGATTTCCATATTAGTCTTTTCTTCAATAGTATCGATAAAACCGCCTACCCGGCCAATTTCGCTACCAACTCCCGGCACATAAGACATGACTGCTACTTTACCTTCGGTTCCGGCTCGTTTAATTAGCTCCTCCGCACAAAGAACTCCAGCAGCTCGGTTGTCAGTAGCCAGGAAAGAAACATAACCCTCTTCGTAATTCAAAAGCGAATCAACAATTACTACTGGTATACCAGCTTCATTAGCCTTTTTTACTGCAGGAACAAGCGCATCAGGGCTTGAAGGAGCTAAAACGATAGCCAAGACATTCCGGTTTATAGCATTTTCCACCAGGTTAACTTGCTCTTCGATTTTTGTTTCAGCAGCGGGACCGAGAAATGAAACTTTAATCTGTTCTCCTTGAGCAACTAATTCTTTTTCTGCGTCCGACGCGCCTACTTCCACGTTTTGCCAAAAGCTCGAAGTTGCCTCTTTCACGATAACTGCGATTTCGCCACTAACTGCTTCCTGAGCAAAAACCGAAGTTGAAAGAAATAACAAACCCACACAGAATACTACTAAAGATAACTTAAAACCCTTCATTGTAAACCTTCCTCCTTTTATATGTTTTTTAATGTACAAAAGGACTAAAATCTGCCCCTTTCTACTCTCCCTATAAACCTAACCCTCTCGTTTTCGGAGCTGATCTACCGCCACTGCAGCAATAATAACTAAACCAATAATCACCTGCTGAATAAAGTAGGATACTCCTTGCATGTTCAGTCCGTTACGCAGGATTCCAATAATAAAAGCTCCAATCATAGTGCCGGAGATAGTACCTGCCCCTCCCATAAGGCTGGTACCACCAATAACCGCAGTAGCTATAGCATCAAGTTCGTACGCTACCCCGGCGTTGGGTTGAGCAGTTACAATACGAGACATAGTCACGATTCCTGTTAAACCAGCTAAACCTCCCGAAATAATATAGGCAATGATCTTGGTCTTATTAACGTTTAATCCCGAGAGGCGGGCAGCTTCTTGGTTAGAACCTACTGCATAGGTAAAACGCCCCAAACGAGTATGCTTGAGCACAAAATCAAAAATAATGGCAACTATGACCATAATAATAACCGGATATGGAATGCCAGGAAATTTAGTAACTACTCGACCATTGGGTAACGTGGTGGTAGTCCTAAAAAGAGCGCCATTGCCTAATATACCAAACTCCTCCGGTAAACCAGCTACTGCTCGGGCTCCGGTCACGTATAGGGCAATACCTCGAGCTATTTGCATCATCCCTAAAGTAGCAATAAAAGGCGGTAGATTTAGTTTTGTAACCATAAGACCATTGGCCGCCCCACAAGCTATGCCAGCCAGCAAGGCAAGCAAAAAACCAATTAATACTGGCATCCCAGCTCGCACTGCCAAACCAGCCACCACTCCACTCAGGGCAACCACTGAACCAATGCTTAAATCTATGCCTCCAGTGATAATAACGTAAGTCACTCCTATACCCATAAAGGCCAGAGTACTGGTTTGAAGGGCAATTGTGAGAATATTCTGAATAGTAAAAAATCTATCAGTAACTAACGAAAAAACAACAAATAAAGCTATAAGCGCAGCAACCGCAATGAACCTTTGCATCATATTCCTTACCTTTTCCATCTGTGATACCGTCTCAGCCATAACTTAACCCTCCTTTATAAGGTTATTTCTGTTTTGTCAGAAGTATTAGAAGCTAAACCGGCAGCGTAGTTCAAAATCTCCTCCTGATTAGTTTCCCTTGTCTGAAGAGTCCCGACTAACCGCCCCTCATGAAGAACTAAAATTCGATCGGTCATACCTAAAATTTCCGGAAGCTCAGAAGAAATCATAATAATTCCTACTCCGTTTTTAGCCAAACTATCAATAAGCTTATGAATGGCATATTTAGCTCCAACATCGATTCCTCTGGTAGGTTCATCAAAAATCAACACTTTAGCTTTACGAAATAGCCACTTTGCTAAAACCGTTTTTTGCTGGTTACCACCGCTAAGATTTTTTACCACCTGAAAAACACTGGGAGTGCGGATATCAAGTTCATTTACATAATGTTCGGCCACCTGCTTTTCTTTTTTATTAGAGATTATTCCTAAACTATTAGATATCTCCTCAGTATTGGCTAAGGTAATATTTTCAGTAAGCAGCATTTCAAGTGCCAAGCCAGCTAATTTTCTATCTTCTGGAAGATAACCAATTCCAGCACGAATAGCGTCAGCTGGTGAAGAAATATTAATTTTTTCTCCAAAAAGAAAAATCTCGCCCTCATCTTTTGGATCCGCTCCAAAAATTGCCCGGGCCAGCTCAGTTCTTCCCGCCCCTACAAGTCCAGCTATACCTAAAATTTCACCCTGATAAAGATCAAAAGAGATATCATGTAATACTCCCGCTCTGGATATGTTTCGAACCTCTAATATTTTTTTATCCGTGGGAACTGAGGTTCTCGGTGGGAATTTCTCCTGCAAAGACCTCCCCACCATCTTACGTACAATCTGATCAGTCGTAACTGATTGGTATTCATCAGTACTTACGTATCTCCCATCCCGCAGTACAGTTACTCGATCTGCAACATGTTTTAATTCCTCAAGTCGATGAGAAATATAGATAATACCTACCCCTCGGTCTCGAAGCCGACGGATAACTTTAAATAATTCTTCAATCTCCGATTCAGTTAGAGCTGAAGTAGGCTCATCCATAATAAAAACTTCTGCTTGATGAGACAAAGCTTTAGCTATTTCAACCATTTGCCTTTTGGAAAGAGGAAGCATATGAACGGGGATATCGGGATCAATATCTACACGAAGCTGACTGAGGATGGTGGCTGCGTCTTCACTCATCTTCTTGTCATCGATGAAACCACCCCTCTTGAGGGGCTCTCTACCGATGAAGATATTCTGAGCAACTGTCAAATGAGGCATCAGATTTAGTTCCTGATAAATAATACTAATACCGGCTCGCTGAGCTTCTACAGGATCACGGAAAACAACCGGTTGGCCATTAAGATAGATGGTTCCTTCATCTGGCTGATATACCCCACTTAATATCTTCATCAAGGTTGATTTTCCCGCACCATTTTCTCCTACGAGAGCATGAACCTCGCCTCGTCTCAGATCGAAGGAAACTCGATCTAAGGCTACTACTCCTGGAAATTTTTTAGTTATATTCTCAACACGCAATATTTCCTTAGACATAGTCCCTCCTCAATAACAAAAAACTTTAATCATTATGCTAACACCGTTCACTTAATTTTGTCAAGCAATCGATTACTAATAATTTTGTATCATTGACAACAGCTTTTTGTCGGCAATTATAGTCCTTAATATTTTGGTAATATTGTTAAATTTGAAGTAATTTGTGAAATCGGTTGCTTTAACACCAGGCTGGCACAGTGCACCAGGCTAAAACCGAAGCAGCAAGCAGCAAATTGAAGTTAATCTTATATTTCCGCCTCCCACCTCCTTAAAAACCGCAGAGTTGATCTGCTTAAACTGAATAATTACGCAACCGATTTCTTTGCTAATATTCTATTTTTATATTTTTGTTTTGTCAATCTCATATGGAATTTCGTTGAAACAGACACAAGAATCAAGCATAAAAGAATATTAATTGATAAACAGAACACTACGGAAGCTAATGATATAGGATAGAAATTCTGATTCGAAAGAAAATATTTAACTTGCAGAATTTCATAAAATAAAGTAAAATCAATCTGCAATCGATTTCTTATAACAAAAAAAAGGAGGATTTTCGATGGCCAGAGTTGGTGTAATTACTTTTTCTGACGGAAGACCCCCTGTCCACCAGGAACTTCTTTCCATGAACCTTCAATTTCAGAATAACCTGGTTAAGAAGTTAGAAGAAGAAGGACATGAAGTAGTGGTAGCAGACGAACCCCCCTGGAATAACGAAACTGCAGTAAAAGCGGGAAAAAAGATGCAGTTAAGCGATGTGGATTGTACTATTTTTAACTATGCCATCTGGGCCTGGCCACATTTTACCGTTTTGGCCGCTCAATTTGCTCCTTCCCCCTATCTTTGCCTCTCCAATATTAACCCCGGATACCCCGGATTAGTGGGCATGCTGGCCAGCTCAGGAGCACTGGCTAACATAGGAATACCATACTGGAGGATTTCTGGTGATATTGGAGAAAAAAAAGTATGGAAAAAAGTAAACACCTTCATTAACGCTGCTTCTTGTGTTAAATCGTTGCGAGGGGAAACATTTGGTTGTTTTGGTGGTCGACCCATGGGGATGTATACTGCCACTGTGGGCGCAGATGTATGGGCCAGAATATTCGGAGTAGATATAGAACATATTGACCAGTGGGAAATAGTAAGGAAGGCAGAAACCATTCCTCAGGAAAAAATTGAAAAAGCTTTTCAGTGGTGTGAAGAAAACGTGGGTGAAATAGTGTATGATGGTAAACAATTGACTCCTGAGATTCTCAAAAAGCAGATTGCCTCTTACTATGCGGTAAAAGAGATTTGTGAAGAGATGCATCTTGATTTTTGTGGCATTAAAGGACAACCTGAACTTACCAACAACTTTTGCACCATGGACATAGCTGAGGCTTTTCTCAACGACCCTTATGATTTTGACGGACCTAAAGAACCCATTGTGTGCGCTACTGAAGCGGATATGGATGCTGCATTAACTATGGAAATCTTAAAAAAATTAGCCAGAACTCCAGTTTTGTTTGCTGATGTTCGTCACTGGCATGATGACCACCAGATACTCGACCTTTGTAATTCTGGACAACATGCCACTTATTTTGCTGGAGCCAGCTTCGATTACCGGGACAATCTCCCCCAGGTGATTTTCTATCCCGAGTCATTTTATTTCCCAGCGGGAGGAGCAGCTGTTCACCATTTAGCCCATCCTGGTAAAGTAACCCTGGCCCGCCTGGGTAGAAAAAATGGGTGCTACTGGATGGCTATTCTCACCGGAGAATTCGTCCGGTTTGATGATAAGACCAATCAAGAAATTATGACCAGAACCCAGATTGAGTGGCCCCATGCTTTTTGCCATCTGGATACTTCTATTGATAGCTTTATCAACAAATTTCCTTGCAACCATGTCCATGCTGTTTACGGAGATTACGTAGAAGAATTAAAAATGGTTTGTGAAATACTGGGAATTGGATGGGAAGTAATATAAAGTAATATAAATAAAATATGAGCTACCTTCCCGGGGTAGCTCATATTTTATTTTATCTATTATTCTAATCTTCTAATCTGAACACCATTTGAGTTGGGCTTACAAATCTCAAGGCAATCACCAAACAGGTCATGGTTATTAAAAAGTAAACTACAGCAAGGGCATCTATTGCTTGAGGTGGACGCACTCCTGCTGCATAGGCGTCATAATACAACGCTACCACTATAGTTTGTGATTTGGGACCACTTACAAGAAACGTTAGTTCAAACATGGCAATAGTTCTAACTATTGAAAGTATAGATGCTGTGAAAATTCCAGGTAGCGAGAGAGGAATTAATATCTTGAGAAAGGTCTGGAATCTTCCCGCTCCCAAAATTTTTGCTGCAGATTCAATATTAGGATCGATTTGTTCTATAAACGGAGTCAAAATGAGTATGACGAAAGGCACAATAGGTATCAAATTAGCAATAATAACCCCGCTTATTTTTGTAGCTAACCCTACCTTGTATAACATGGCTGCCAGAGGAATTCCATAAGTCATTGGAGGAATTAACATTGGTAAAAGCAACATGGAGAGCAGAAGCCCTTTAAATTTAAAATCATATCTTGCCAGTCCATAAGCGGTAGGAATCCCTATTAACAAAGCAATAGCCGTCACTGATATAACTACAGCAAATGTAACAAAAAGAAGCTGAGGAAGATCATGATCTTTAGCCATATAACTATACCATTCTAAAGTAAAATACTTAGGAAAAATTCCTCCATACCATTCCTTGCCTACAGAATTCAACACTACTGTTCCTAATATTCCTAAAATATTTATGATAAAAACAGCTAAAGCTATATAAAACAACACTCCCGATATTCTAATTTTCTTTTTCATTTATTACCCCCTCGCATCCTATCAGGCTTTCCCCACCATTGAACCGCCCTTAAACATCCTCTGTCTCAAAGACATCACAACCAAAATGACAATTAACTCAATTAAACCCATAACCATAGCTATAGCAGAACCTACATTAAAATTAAACTTTTCCATAGCCCAGTGAAAAACAGAAATAGACATCACCCTTGTAGGGCCAGAAGGTTGGCCTAATAGTACTGCTGTGGGGTATACGGAAAAAGCCATCACAAAATTCAAAGAAAATGCCATAGCAATTCCGGGAACCCATAAAGGAAAAATAACTTTTCTAAAAATGTACCATCCATCTGCACCTAAAATTTGAGCCGCTTTCTCAAGGTTTGGATCTATCCCCGATACGTAGCCAAGAAGCATCAAGAGGGCATAAGGAAAATTATGGATGATTAAACCCAGAAGTACCCCGGTATAATTATGGGTCAGTCTCAACGGCTCCTTAATAATTCCAATGGCTTTTAAAAACTGATTAAGCCACCCTGCCGGTCCCATATATGAAAGCATTCCTTCTGCAACCAGTACTGTTCCTAAGGTAACAGGAAGAATGAGAAAAAAACTAATTAATCTTTCTCCTTTTATTCCATGTCTCATATAATATGAAAATGGAATGGCAAGCAATATACTGATTAAAGTGGCGGGTAAAGCTATTTTAAATGTAGTCCAGATAGTTCTAACTTCCCAGGGATCTTTAAAAAAAGTTAAATAATTTTCTAAAGTCCACTCCCCTTCTTCATTGGTAAAGCTCAAGTAAAACCCGTATAAAAATGGGTAGATGAACAAAACTGCTAAAAAGATTATTGACGGTAGAAAAAACAGAAAGATAATATGTTTTTCTTCTTTCATAGTATTCTATCTCCTTCTTGTGAGAAAAGAAGAATCTTTCCGGGAGGAATCCAGACTTCTATGATACCATCACTTTTTATCTCCTCTCCTGCTTCTCCGGTGCGTAAATCTATACGGACATCTTCATTTATTAACGCACCTATATGTCTGATTTCTCCTAAATACTCGACCACCTCACTTTTACACCTTAAAGAATTCACTGGTCCATTGCCAACCTGAATATCCTCAGGACGAACGGCAGTAAAAACAGGAGCACCAATTTCTAAATTGTTCAAATAATCAGCCTTTTTTATAGAGCCATTTTTAATAGTTAATTCAAAACCCGACACATTGATAACCACCTCATTTTCAGAACTTATTTCTTTAATATTCGCCGGCCATATATTACGAAATCCCATAAAATCGGCAACGAATAAATTTGAGGGCTGGCAATAAATTTCCTCTGGTGGTCCTATTTGTTGAATTTTCCCATCTTTCATCACTACAATCCTGTCGGAAAGAGCTAAAGCTTCTTGTTGATCATGAGTCACATATATAGAGGCTATGTGAAGTTTTTCATGCAAGGTCTTTAATTCATAGCGCATCTCTATCCTGAGTTTGGCATCAAGATTTGATAATGGTTCATCTAACATCATTAGCATTGGCTCCATCACGATACAACGCGCAATTGCTACTCTTTGTTGCTCACCACCAGACAATTGCCGGGGATATTTATCTTCATATCCTTCAAGACGAACCATTTTTAGCGCATTTTGAACTTTTTCTTTAATCGCATTCTTGGATAATCTTTTTATTTGAAGACCAAAGGCTATATTATTAAAAACACTTAAATGAGGAAATAAAGCATAGTTCTGAAAAACCAATCCAAATCCTCTTTTCTCGGGAGGAATACCTTTTGTACCATCATCTATACATTCATTATCAATATATATTTCGCCACTATCTATGGGAACCAAACCAGCAAGACAATGTAAAGTTGTAGACTTGCCACAACCAGAAGGCCCTAATAGTGTTACAAATTCTCCTTTTTCAACATTTAGATTAAAGTCGTGAAGGACTTGATTCGCCCCAAAACTCTTATTTAAATCCTTTATTTTAATTTCCTTAAAATCCTTCACTGTATCCACCACCCCATTTCTTTCATTTAAAAAAGTGTGGAGATCCCTCTGGATCTCCACACTAAATCCGTCGAACGTTTTATTTTACTTTTGCTCCCACCAGCTTATCCCACATCTCAAAGGCCTCAACTAATTCCTTTGCCCCAAGCTGTGTGGTTGAAGGGAATTCTTGAATAACTATATCATATTCGGGATACAGCGCAGCCTCAATATTATCTTGAATTTCCTTAGGAGCTAAAGAAAGAGGAACATCTTTTATAGCTGGCCCGGGGTAGAAATATCCGGCATCATAGGTGAGAGCTTGAGATTCAGGCTCAAGTAGCCAGCTCATTAAAGCTAATGTTGCTTCTTTCTGCGCTTCGCTAAGACCTTTGGGCATGCACATAAAATGACAATCTGTAAGCCATGTGGTGTTCTCTAAAAAGAATCCTCTAAAGTTAGCCGGTATAACTCCCAGAATACGCTGATTCACATCCCAACCAATATGACTTGCTATAATCCATCTTGTGCCTTCAGCTAATTCTCTAAAAGCAATAGCTGTGCCGGTAGGATAGTAATCAATATATTTATCGAGCTCCTGCAAGTAATCCCAGGTTTTCTCCCAGGTTTTCGGATCTTTTGGATTTTCATCTCCCAGGATATAAGGTAGCCCCTGTAACAGGCATCTACCCGGTCCAGAATTAGCCGGTCTGGGATATAAAAATTTTCCCGGGTTAGCTTTTGCCCACTCCAATAATTCTTCTGCTGTAGTCGGAACGTCTTCGACCTTTTCTGGATTATAAGTAAACATTGGTCCGCCCGGGCAATGCGTTACAACAATACCATATCCCTCAAAAAGATCAAAAGCTCCTTTTGCACCAGGAAGGTAACGATCTTCCAGGTCTGGAAAGTATGAATCGTATGTAGGATATAAATTTTCCCAAATTCCCATTTCCAGGCCAGCTGCCATTGCATCATAACCAGTTAATACCATCGTAGTCATCACATTACCAGCCATTTGTTGTGCTTTAATTTTTGCGGGAAGCTCTGGAGCGGTTGCTTTCATGAATTCAATATCAGAAACTATTTCCGGATGAGCTTCCTTAAAAGCCTCAATAGCCGTCTGGGTAAGCTGTAAGTTTCCTGCTACATCAATAATGCTCAATTTCACCGGCCCGGATTGCTGCCCCACAGCCAGGGAAACGGTAAGAAATAGAGTAACACAAGAGAGTAGAAAAACACTTAAGAGTTTAACGAACTTTTTCATGGTGGTCCCTCCTACTAATTAGTTTTGGTAAAACTGAGTACAGAAAGTTAAAGAAGCAGTAAAACACACCCTTATCATCCCCACCCCAGGAGTTTATAAGGGAACTTGTTTCCTGCTTCCTTACACCCTAACAAAACCCGCTTAAAACATGAGATATTTTCAAAGCTATTTCTCTCGGCTCCTGAAAAAACTCTTAAAGCTTCTTTTAAATCATAAAAAAATCATAATACCGAGATCAAAAAACACAAAAATAATCTTGTTTGATAAGTGCCAAATTGCTTCCTAAATTTCGACACTAAGTATAGTTTGTAATCAATAAACCTGTCAATAGATAATTGTCTTAATTATAGAAAAAGAAAGATATCTAAAAGAAGTGTGGCAGCAGTGACCGGCTGAGAAGTTAGAAAAGAAAGGAGGCCTTACCACCACAGGAAGAGGAAACATTAAAATAGGAGAGGTAACCCGAATATGAGGAGAAAATAGTACTACAAGGCTCAAAGTTACTGCCAAATTTTGTGCATGATCCGAGAGAAGCGTCATCCTCTTCTCGAATTCCATCAACGAACTTCACTCCTTGCACCACCTCCCTGGACGGGGAACTCCATCTAATCTTATCCATCCATCTTGAACACTGAGGAAGAGACGGAAAACCATACTGAGTACTGTTATTCGGGAACCGCAATTACGGTATTTCCGATTCTTAATCTGACAGGCTCACGAGTGGATTCCAATGGGTTAGTAGTTCGAAGATGCTAGGAATATAAGCTAAAAAGTCATAGAAAGTGAGAAGCGTTTCTCGGTCTTTGGGAGACTCAACTGCTTTAGAATACTTAGCCTGATATTTATTAATAAAGAGATTAAAAGCTTGTTCAGCTTCTTCTTTAGTTTCTGCCATCCAGATCTCATGCAGGTCGCTTTTAGCTTTCTTCTCTTACCTTTAGGCATTTTGTCTAACACATTACCGGTTTTATGCATCCAGACATTCAAGGGCGAGTTTTACCATATACCTGGAGAACGCTCCAGAATCCCATAGCTCCATCTCCCACTGCACATGATGGTCCTTTTTCTAAACCTCTGGCCTTCAGATCCAGAGTATTCCTTCCAGGATTGTTCACTTTCTCGATAACCACATCCTGTGCCAGTAGTTCTTTCTCCCTCAGATGTAGCTCCAATAATCAATAATACACAGGCTCTCTCTTTGATAGGAGTATTCAGATATACTTCATCTTACCCACCAAAAGATTCCGTGTTTTCCAGAGAGGTCTCTTCTCCGCCAGGTGTTGTATTCCTCCTCTCCTTACTCTTCAGACGACAGACAGTCTCGCAGATACCAGGAGATCAGCCTCAGTGGAGCTTGGAGAGCTTCAGGGAAATCGTTAGTAGAAACTCCTTTCAAGTAAAGCCAGGGAATGAGCTCTTCCATACTTTTGGTCTTTCGAAAGATTTGGGGAGAATACTAGAAGTAAACCGAACTGGTTGGTTTACTTCTTTTCGGCGATCTCTTACTCGGGGAACTTCTACCGGGATTGAGCCTAATCCAGTAAGAATATTTCCCTCTACCGGATAACCATTGCACACAATAGCTCGGCGTCCTCCCTCATCTTTCAGAGTGTGGTATTGATTGATAAACTCTTCTACTTCAGCTTCGGAGCTTTAGCTAACATTTTCCGTGCTCCTTCCCGTAAAACCTCAGTTAAAGGACACGCCTTTTGGATTAATTTCATTTGACAATTTCTCCTTAATCTACTTTTCTTTCTTCATGGCGTATCCTCCTTTTAGAAATTAAGTGATATTTCCTTGAGACTTCACCCGAGAATCGCCACCTGTTCTCATTTGGCCATACACAACTTTTGATTATAACTCGCTTTAATGGTCCCAGTTACAGGTTGCAAAACTATCTCATGAAGAAGTAATATCCATCAAATTGAAGTCTCGTCTCTGGACTCGAGGATTTATGAGAATTAAAGAGATTATTAAGGGGATAAGCACTCCTAAAGTATTTCCCATGCTGCACAGTATCCAGTAAATAATCCAGGGGATAAACGAAATGAGTATATAAAGCATACCCGGTATTTTTATTTTTCTATTTTCTTCCATTTCCCCTTCCACTTCTTTTCTGTACCTGGCATTATTGTATGGTAATTCTCTGTTCTTGGAAAGAGAGGTGTTTCCCTCCCGCCCTTGCGACCACAGGGAAGAACCACCATAGGATATGAGGGATGTACTTACAGAAACCTCTTTACCTCTTCGGTTGAGAGCCTTTTGTAGTTATTTAGCTGCATTATCCTCCCCTGGGTGAGCTCTCAGGAAGATTCTATTCTTTGAACAGAGGCGTAAGAAATGAAGCTTTAAACTTTAGGCGACAACATATGTCAAACGATTGACATATGTTAATTTCTGTATTATACTTTGGAGCAAAAATTTAAAGGAGGTTTTAAGAATGGACACATTGGAAGGTTTACTGCTAATGAGTTGTTTGGTGTTTATGGTTTCTCTGTTCCTGGGAGTTGGGATAGCACAGGCAGAAAGTAAAAATGTGATGACCGTGAAAGACGTTATTGACGCTATTATTAAGCATTCAGTCGGAGACCAGGAGCTTTCAGTTAATGACAGGTTGATTACCGGGACTTATGACATGGAAGTTACAGGGATAGTAACCACCTTTATGGCTACAGTTGATGTTATCCAGAAGGCAATCGATCTTGGAGCAAACCTAATCGTAACTCATGAGCCAACATTTTGGACAGGACCAGATAAAACAGATTGGCTTGAAGGTGATCCGTTGTATGTAAGCAAGAAAAAACTTATAGAAGATAATAACATAGCAATTTGGCGGTATCATGATTATATGCATGCGGCCAAACCAGATGGTATTTATGCAGGGCTCCTAAAAGAAATTGGCTGGGAAAATAATCTAGTAGATAAGGACAATCCCTGGATATATAAGATTGAAGAAACCACTTTAGCTGATTTAGCCCAGTTTTTTAAAGAAAAGCTATCAATGAGCGTTGTCCAAATCATCGGAAATCCTGAAATGGAAGTTTCAAAAGTGGGAATTCTGGTTGGAGGGGGCAGTCTGGGTTTAGGCGTAGAAGAAATGCCCATGCAAGTGATGAGAGATTATGACCTAGACGTCATGGTTTGCGGCGAGATTTATGAATGGACACTTCCTGCATACGTGAATGATGCTTTTATGCTGGGAATGAAAAAAGGAATTATTGTTCTGGGGCATGAACGAACCGAAGAGTGGGGTATGAAACATATGGTGGATTGGTTAAAACCTCTGGTAAATGACATTCCTGTCACCTTTGTAAGCGCGGAGGAGCCTTTTATATATTTAACCGATGAAGGTATTCAGGCAAAAAGCAGGTAAGAATAACGTATAAATGTACAAGTTAGCTTTAATGTATATCAAGCGCCCAATATATATTGGAAGGTGAACCTGATGGATAAAGTTATTCTTATGTCAGTAGTAAGCTTAATAGTTATCATTTTCCTATCTGGGACAGCTTTCGCTACAGAATATAAAAATATGTCTCCAGTGATAGTAGAGGTCCAAGAAGGAAAGTTAATGGGTTTTGTTGATCGTGGAATCTATGTGTTTCGTGGTATACCTTATGCTAAGGCGGAACGTTTTATGATGCCTGAGAAAGTGGATTCCTGGGATGGTGTCCGCGATGCAACAAGGTATGGTGAAACATGCTATCAAAGTCCCGTAAGCAATAAAGTCGCGTTAGATGAGTTTTTTAATCCCCATGTATATTTAGAGCAAAACGAAGACTGTCAATTTCTCAATATATGCACACCAGGAATCAATGATGGAGAAAAAAGGCCGGTGATGGTCTATCTTCACGGTGGCGCCTTCAGCGCTGGTTCATCTATTTCACCACTTACCGATGGCAGAAATTTGAGCGAAAAAGGAAACGTTGTGGTTGTTTCGCTTAATCACCGCCTGAATGTGCTGGGTTTTTTGGACCTTTCTGCCTATGGTGATAAATACAAATATTCTGGAAATGTTGGAATTGCTGACATCGTAGCTGCTTTGAGATGGATTATTGATAAATTCGGTGGTAATCCTGATAACATCACTATTTTCGGGCAGTCTGGTGGGGGTGCAAAAGTTCTTACGCTGATGGCTACTCCCGCGGCAGATGGGTTATTTCATAAGGCTATTGTTCAAAGCGGTGCTACTCCGGGTTTTGGAATGACATTGAATAGCCAGAAAGCCAGCCAACGAGTAGCGGAGTTAACGCTGGAAAATCTTGGTTTAAGTACTGAAGAAATCGATAAACTGCAAGCAGTTCCCTATTATGAGTTACTTGAAGCAGCAAACAAAGCCATAGAACAGGTGTCTGAAGAACAAAACATAAATTATATGTGGGGACCAGTTCTGGATGGAGATTATATCCCTGTTAATCCTGCGGGAGAGGAATTTGCTGCTCAGTCGAAGGATATTCCCTTACTTATTGGTACTGTACTCAATGAATTCACGACTATTATTACAAATAGTGTGGTAGACCTCCTAGAAGATAATAAAAACAACTGGACTATGGAGAGGGTTATCTCCAAGCTTACTGAGAAATATGGTGATAAGGCTGAATCGGTTCTTGATGCTTTTATGAAAGCTTACCCTAACAAAAAACCTGCTGACGCTTATTTTGTGGATACCTTTTTCCGGCCCGGTGCTTTAGAAACAGCTAAGAAAAAGGCAGAACAAAATGGCGCTCCAGTTTACACCTATGTATTTACTTATGAATCTCCGGTTATGGACGGAGTTGGAATGGCCTGGCACTGTGCAGAGTTACCATATGTCTTTGATAATACTGAAAGTGTTTCTACTGCAACTGGAGGAGGAGTAGAGGCAAAAGTACTTGCGCATAACACGAGCCTGGCCTGGGTTAACTTTGCATATAATGGAAACCCGAATCATGAATGGATTCCAGAATGGCCACCTTTTACTCCTGATGAAGGTGCAACAATGCTCATAGATAGTGTTTGGGAAGTAAGATATAATCATGATAAAGAACTATTAGACCTGATAACCAAATAGTAAGGCAAATTTTTCACAGATTGCTAATTTTTGAAAAACTTTGATGTAATTTTGCCCCTTGTGATTGGTGATGATAATCATAGGGGGCAAAAATTTTTAAAAAGTTTACAGCTCCAGATTTGCTTCTTTTGCAAAAGCTGATGGCAGTAATGCTGGTGGTGGTGAAATCAAGAAAATTCCAGGTAATTGAGAGAAATCGATAACCTTCTCGGGACAAACTTAGTATTTCAGTTGAGGAGCTTCAGGTACATGCTAAACTTACAGAATTACTTAAAAGAGTTAAAAGAGCTTCTTTTAGAAAAAGCTTACTATTTTGGTATAAAGAAAGATATGTGTTTTCTTATCGAAAGATAAATTATCTAGTAACTATCCATTTTTACTGTTTTTACAAGGGTTTTACAGAATGATTCATACATGCCACCGCCATTTTCTGTAAAAGTAAGTCTCCTTATGCAAAATTTCTTGCCTCTCCAACAGTTTTAGCATTTCAGAAATATTTTTTGTTAAATATAATAAACAGTTACAAACTTCTTATTTGATAGCACCCTCCATTATTCCTTGAATAATGTATTTTTGTAAAAATAAATATAGAACGAGAACCGGAATAATTGTCATCACTAAACCTGCCATCAAGGGAGAATAATCTACGCTATAAGTAGAGAAAAAATTATAAATAGAAAGAGGCAGCGTCCTTAAACTTGGTGAAAGCAAAACCAAACTAGGCAATAAATAGTCGTTCCAAATCCACAGAAAATCTAATATGACAACCGTGGATAATACTGGTTTCAACAAAGGTAATACAATCTGGAAAAATATACGCGTTCTCGAACACCCATCGATAGTAGCTGCTTCTTCTAGCGAAACCGGGATCCCTTTTATAAACCCATGGAAAATAAATATTGCAAAAGGAGTACCAAATCCTAGATACATGAAAAGTAATGTCAGCCTAGAATCAAGAAGTCCAAGTTTTCCATAAATTGAAACAAGAGGAATCATTATCACCTGGAAAGGAATATTCATGGATGCAATCATGGCAAGAAAAATAGTTGTATTTATTCTCCACTTAAATCTGGCAAATAAATACGCTGCCATCGAAGAAAACAAAACTATGATAAACACTGCGGTTATTGTTATTATTAAGGAATTCATAAAACCAGTAGTAAAATTCATATAATCAATAGCCTTAATATAGTTGCTAAAGTCAAATCTAGTAGGCCATGAAATAGGGTTTTCTACAAATTGCTGAGTAGTCTTAAAAGTATTTGTCACTATAATTAAAAATGGTGATATAAAAATCACGAGTAAAAAAAACAATATAAAGAATTTTATAGAATCTATAGCAGTCTTGAAAACCTTCATTATGCTTCGACCTCCATTTTTTTCAGGGTAATAGATTGAGTTAGTGTGATCGTCGCAACAATTACAAACAATACAATAGCTTCTGCTTGTCCAACTCCATAATCGTTTGAGAGAAAGGCTTTCTGCACTATATAGTAAGTAGCCATTTCAGTTGAACCAAATGGTCCTCCATTTGTCAATGCCAAATTCAGGTCATAAGTTAGAAACGATCTTGAAATAGAAATGAATAAGCATACTACAATGGCGCGTATGGAAAGTGGCAACATAATTCTGGCGATTTTCGCAAAACCACCTGCGCCATCAATATCTGCGGCTTCCAAAACATCAGTAGGAATGCTCGTAAATCCTGCAATGTATATGACCATAAGATACCCCATTAATTGCCATGCATTCACAATAACTAAAGCCCAAAAGGCTCTGTCTGTCTGAGTTAACCATGAAGACTGAAATAGCTCCCAACCGTATAGATTACCCAGGTAGGGCAGGACGCGCGAAAACAAAATTTGCCATAAGTATCCAAGCACCAACCCTCCAATAAGGTTTGGGATGAAGAAGCCTCCCCTAATAAAACTTTGTCCTCTAATTTTTCCGCTCAAGACAAGACCCAGGAAAAAACCACCAACATTAGCGAGTATAACTGTGTAAAAAACATACCTTAAAGTAAACCATAACTGCGTCCAGTAAGCATTATCATGAAAAACTTTTATATAATTTGAAAGTCCAACAAATTTACCACTACCCGCCTGCACACTCCAGTTAGTAAACGTTAGATATAGTCCAAATAAAAACGGTATCAAAACCACCAGAAAAAACGCAACAAGAGAAGGCCCAGCAAAAAACAGAAAAGTACCTACATCTCTCAGCCCATTTTTTCTATTCAACCATATCACTCCTTACTTGTTTTTACTCAATACATAAGGAACAAAAAATCTTTAACCGACCTATGAAAGACTATAAAGAACCAAAACCAAGGTCCTTCCTCCAAGAGAGAAGTCCTATTAAAGAAACTTTTTGCCTCGAGTGTAGTACCTGAGACATACCTATTTACTCTTCTCTAAAATGGATAGGAGATTCAATGTTTTCACTTATGTTCTGAACTTTGATTAAATGTCATTTTACTAGCAGTATTGAAAAACGGCAAGAAAACTGCAAAACAAGAATTTATCCAAACCTTTAATAATATAAAGCCAAGAGAGATTTTTTCTATATTCAAATATATTGTCCATTCTTTATATAAATTTGTAAGGATGAGGTTTTTGAGGTCTGGAAATATATTTTGATGAACAGCAAGATCTCTCCGAAACTTTGAGAGATTTAAGGATTGTGGAGCTGCTAATGTAATTGTAACAAATAAACTGTTCGAAGTCATATGTTCCACGCCCGGATATCGCACTTTTACCTTTTTGATTTTGATTGTTTTTAAGCATTAATGGGTAAAAGATAAGAGGCTTAAGCCTCTTATCTTTTACCCATTCTAAAAAAACAGTGCATTAACTCTATTTTTCACTCTCCGCTACTGATATCCAATAACTCTCAATCTCTTCCGCTAATTTTTGACGATCTATTGCTCCTACAAAATACTTTAAAACTGAGTTTCCCGTCTTAACCCACCAGTCTGCTGGAAAATAGTTAATGACTCCTATATCAATAGTTTTCCCTTTATTGATGTACTCTGCAACTGCTTGTGCAGGTACATTTGTAGTTTCTATCTTTACGTTCTTATAAGGTAGGTTAAAGCCCATATCTTTAACCAGAGCAGATTGTCCCTCATCGCTAGTGAGCAGCCAATAGATAAACTCTTTGGCTGCATCCTGCTGTTGTGGAGTTGAACCCGAATTATCAATGGCAAATAACTTAGGTTCGCTAACTGCTATTTGTGTGTTTCCGTAATCTTCAGGATTATTGCTAATTGGAACTGGTATAATTCCATATTCTCTATCGATGTCCTCAAGATTTCCAATTACTGACCATATCCAGTCCCCCATAAAATAAAACGCAGCTTCTCCTTTGGCGAAATCGAGACCATCTTTATAATAATCTGCAACTAGGGGATCGTTTTTTCTGAGATTATATTTTCCTAACAAATCAAGTGTGTCTAGAAGTCCGTTAAATACCTTGTTGTCGGATAGATGAACTTCTCCTCTTTTTATCATTTCCACAAATTCACGGTTTTCTTCAACACTCGTTGACTGTAAAGAATATAACAATCCCATGTAATGTGCCCCTAGTGACCAGTTTGCTCCATGAAGAATTACAGGAGCAACGCCTGCGGCATCGATTAGCTTAAATAATGCTTCTAAATCATTACGTGTTTTTATGCTCGAGGGGTCAAAAGACTCTCCCAATATTTCCCTAAGTACACGCTTATTGTATAGCAATCCATACCCTTGAACAGTGTATGGAATACCAAGGAATTTTCCATCTAGCAAGGCTTGTTCAATAGCTCCGGGATTCGCTATTTCTTCATATTTAGCTCTTTCTGGTTCTAAATCTAGGAAAAATTGTTTGTATACATAAATCGTTCCGGGATCAAGATTGGAGATAGTAGGAGGATTGTTAGAGGCTAACAAAGCTTGGAATTTTTCTAATTGTTGGCCTCCTATGGGAGTTGGTATAAGTTCAATAGTTACGTTGGGGTAAATCTTGTTATAAACCTTAAATACCTCTTCAAATTGGTTGTTTACTTCTGCTGAGGTGTTGAAGAAGGTAAGCTTAATTTTTTCATCCTCTGCCTGTGCTATCCCGGTTCCCAAAGACAGAGAAATCAAAAACATCAAACAACTCATTAACAGTAAGTTTTTCAGTTTTTTCATTTTCAAAGCCTCCTTAAAAATTTTGCTTTGAAGTATACCACGCAACTTGATATATGTCAAACGATTAATATAATCAGATAACTTCAACCACCGAAGATTTATTTTTTGCAATTTCTCTTTATATTCTAGCCTTCTATCTCATAATTTTTAAACTGATTATCCAGAAGAAGACCTTGAAATTTATAAACATTTATAATAAAAATTATGAGGAACCTCAGATGTTCAAGTAAAGCTTTTGCATCGAGATACTTTTGTGTAGGGGTTATAAAAGGTGTGGCTTATGGGCTTGGGGAAATTTTATAGTTGTTATTAATGCTCGCTTTCATCATTACTGGTTATTGATGAAAGTGCGAAAAAGAATCAGCTTGATGTTTTTCGATCCTAAACTTGACTTGATTTACTAAAGTTTAAAATAATATGTTAGAGTTTTAGATTAGGAAAAAGAATAATTATGGAGGAAGAATAATTTTTTAAGAATAAGTATTTAATGATATAGGAGTTAAATAATAATACAGGAGGCTAAAATGGCAACAATTAAAGATATTGCTGAAAGGGCGGGAGTCACAGTTACCACAGTTTCTCGAGTGCTGAACAATAGAGGTTATATCAGCGAAGCCACTCGGGAAAAAGTGTATCAAGCAATGAAAGAACTGGATTACCAGCCTAATGAAATTGCTCGCTCACTGGTGAGGGGAAAAACAAATATTCTGGGACTTATCCTCCCCACAGTGGATCATCCTTTTTTTAGTAAATTAACTTTTTTTATCGAATACTATGCTTATGCTCATGGCTATAAGATTATGTTATGCAATTCACAGCTTGACCAAAAGAAAGAAAAGGAATATATCGAAATGCTCAGGGGAAACCAGGTTAATGGCATAATTATGGCCAGTCATACCCTGGAGGTAGATGAATATATTAATTTGAATCTTCCCCTGGTTACTTTTGACCGACAGATTTCGGAAAATATTCCATTCGTTTCTTCTGATAACTATCTGGGAGGCACCTTAGCAACTAATTTTTTGATTGATAAGGGTTGTAAAAAGATTGCCTATATTTGTGGAAACTTGAATTTAAATCTCCTGGCTAACCGTAGGAATGACGCTTTTATTGCTACTGCCCATGCCAGAAAAGTAAAACATGTTACTGTGGAAACAAATATAAATGTTCTCGATGTTGGTCAATACGATAGATTGGTCTTAGAATTATTTAGGAAGCATCCGGATATTGATGGAATTTTCGCTGGTAGCGATGTTGTTGCTGCTAGTGCTATAAAGGTTTGTCACCAGCAACAAAGGGAGATACCTGAGGAAATTAAAATCATTGGGTATGACGATTCAGATATAGCTTCACTGGTCACACCTCAGTTAACTACCATCAGACAGCCGATTGAAGAAATGAGTGAGCTGATTGTAAATTTAATTCACAAACAAATTAACAAAGAAGAAGTTAGTACTGAAAACATTCTTCCGGTAACTCTGGTAGAAAGAGAGACAACTTAAAATTTTTTTATAAAATATATTAAACGATTAACATATTCTTTTAATTCTAAAGTACAAGCAGGAGTGGCTTAATTATGTCGATCGAAAATAAGATTATGCTTATCACTTACGCTGATAGCATGGGAAAGAATTTGAAAGAACTGAGAAATATACTAAAAGCTCATTTTAAAGAAGCCCTGGGAGGCGTTCATATACTTCCGTTTTTCCCCTCTTCGGCTGATAGAGGCTTTGCTCCAATCACTTACGAAAAAGTTGATGATCGTTTTGGGACATGGCAGGATATTGAAGAGTTGAGAAAAGATTTTTATTTAATGTTTGATTTCATGATTAATCATATTTCCCGTCAATCATTTTTCTTCCGTGACTTTGTGACTAGAAAAGACAACTCTCCTTACGCTAAGATGTTTATACGCTACAAAGATTTTTGGCCCAATGGAGAACCTAGTGAGGAGGAACTAAATTTAATCTACAAAAGAAAGCCTCGATCACCTTACGTTACAGTCAAGTTTGCTGACGGCACTACAGAGAAGCTTTGGTGCACTTTTGATAGTGAACAAATCGACTTAGACGTTAACTCCCCAGTAACCCGCAAATTTATTCAAAATACACTGGAATATCTGGCTAAGAGAGGAGCTGCTCTAATCAGGCTCGATGCTTTTGCCTACGCCACAAAAAAGCCAGGAACAAGTTGCTTTTTCATTGAACCAGAAGTATGGGAATTGTTGGAATTCTGCCAGTCAGTTTTGAAACCTTACAGAGTAGAAATTTTACCAGAAGTGCATGAACACTATTCTATCCAGCTAAAGTTAGCAGAAAAGGGTTATTGGGTATATGATTTTGCCTTGCCAATGTTACTACTCTACACTCTCTACAGTGGTTCAAACGCAAAACTTTTGAGATGGTTGAAAATCTGTCCACGAAAACAATTTACTACTTTAGACACTCATGATGGAATCGGAGTAGTAGATGTAAAAGGCCTTCTCGCTGATGAGGAGATTGAACAAACCAAAGAACATCTTTATTCACGAGGCGCTAATATTAAGAAGATTTATAATACAATAGCATATAACAATCTGGACATATATCAGATTAACTGTACTTATTATTCTGCGTTAGGAAACAATGATAATGCCTATCTTTTAGCGAGAGCTATTCAGTTTTTTGCTCCGGGAATTCCTCAGGTTTACTATGTCGGATTATTGGCAGGCGAGAACGACATCGAACTTCTAGAAAAGACCAGAGAAGGTAGAAATATTAATCGTCATTACTACACCAGAGAAGAGGTGGAAAAAAATTTACAACGACCTGTAGTTCAAAAATTGCTGGAGTTGATGAAGTTCCGTAACTCATATCCAGCCTTCAACGGAGACTTAAATATAACAGAAACAGGAACAGACCACTTAATAGAGCTTAGTTGGGAAAAAGGAGAATATCGGACAAAGCTAAAAGCCGATTTAAAAACGTTTAACTTTACTATTACCTATTTTGACCCGGATAGTAAGCAACTAAAGAAAATATTTTATAATTAATGTGTTAAGCGGTTGACATATAGTGGGAAAATTTTATAATATGGTAACACAAAATCTTCTTGAAGGGGGAAAGAGAAATGAAGAGAGTTAAATTGGTGTTTTGGATTTCTACGTTGATATTGGTGCTTGCGTTTTTGCCGGTAGCTGGTTATTCACAATCTTTGAAAATTACGTTTCTTAATTCCAAAGGTGAAATTCAAACACAACTAGAAGAAATCGCGGTCCTCTACAGTGGGCTAAAACCCGATGTAGTTTTGGAGATAATACCCTGTCCGGTGGGGCAATCGCCTTTTGAGAAAATAGTTTCCATGTATGCTTCAGGAAATGCTCCTACCATTTCTATGGTGGATGCAGGCGATGTGAAGAAGTTTCAGGACAGAGTCCTAACTCTTACTTCTGAAAAATGGGTGGGAGATGCCATCGCTGGCAGTTTGGATATGGCTACCCTTGGTGATGGAACAGTACTGGGCTTCCCCTTTGCTGTTGAGGGATACGGATTAATCTATAATAAAAAAGTTATCGACGAAGCACTTGGTAGCTTTGATCCCTCATCTGTACGGACCAGAAAAGATTTAGAAACCCTGTTTGAGAATATCAAAGTCTCAGGCGTCGAACCATTGGTAGTATCACCGCTGGATTGGTCTTTAGGTGCGCATTTCTTTCCTATATCCTACGCAGCTCAATCACCTGATCCCAAGAAAGTCGATGAATTTCTACAAAACTTGCGAGCTGCAAAGGTAGATCTCTCCGAAAATGCTGTTGTTAATGGTTTACTGGATACCTTTGATGTAATGAAAAAATATAATATTGATAGAAACGACCCACTATCCAGTACTTATGACAGAGGTGTGGCTCTAATAGGAACAGGAGAAGTTGGCCTATGGTTCATGGGCAATTGGGCCTGGCCACAGATTAGCGAATTTGCCGCCGATAACCTGCAATTCGGTTTTCTGCCCGTCCCTATAAGTGACAATCCAGATGATTATGGCAATTCTCAAATCCCTGTAGGCGCTACCAAATTTCTGATTATAGATAAAGATCAGAACTCCAAAGAAGCACAAGAAGCTGCCAAAGACTTTTTAAATTGGTTAATATATGACGAAATAGGCCAGGATATGCTGGTTAACAAACTAAATATTATTCCCGCATTTAAGAACGTTACCCTCGAACCACAAGATCCTCTCGCCAAGTCTATTCTACAATATATTAGAGAAGGTAAAACAATGCAATTTGTACTCGATCTTCCACCCGACCACTGGAGTATGGTTGGTGCTTCCATGCAGAAATACTTAGCCGACGTTGTAGATAGGGAAGGGCTACTTGACGAGATTGAAAACTACTGGAAAGCAAATGTAAAATAAATATTGAGAGAGGATATTAATGAAGTGCAAGGCCTATTATTAATATCCTCTCTCAAATACCTTAAAATTATATAGATGGTATTAACGAACTTTTCTAATCAGTAGATTATTAACACAAGAGGCATGGAATGATTACAGAAAAAACTTTTCTTGGTAAACTCAAGACCTATCTGCTATTTGCTGGACCAACAACTTTCATTTTTTTTACTGTCGTTATCCTTCCTTTTCTATTTGGTATTTATTTAACTTTGACAAATTGGGACGGAATATCAGCTACTTACTCTTTCGTGGGGTTAAAAAATTACCTATCAGCTTTTCAGGACAAAAAGTTTTGGGACTCGTTTATCTTAACGTTGAAATACGTTCTCTACACTGTGATATTTACCAACGTAATTGCTTTTACACTAGCTTATTTATTGACCAGTGGAATCAAAGGGCAAAACTTTCTAAGGGCTGGCTTCTTTATTCCCAACCTTATTGGTGGAATCGTTCTCGGTCTAGTCTGGCGTTTTGTCTTTTCTAATGTCCTAGTATACATCGGTAATAGTCTCAACTGGGAAATTTTTTCTCGTTCCTGGTTATCTCATCCAGAGAAGGCTTTCTGGACATTAGTGATTGTAAGTGTTTGGCAGTCTTCCGGATATATGATGATTATCTATATTGCTGGGTTAACGGGAATCCCTAAAGATTTAATAGAAGCTGCTACTATCGAAGGAGCTAATAGTTTGCAGAGAATCAGGCATGTAATTCTCCCTCTGTTGGCTCCCTTCATTACCGTTTGTGTTTTTTTGTCCCTCCAAAGAGGATTCATGGTTTATGATTTAAACATAGCCTTAACTGAAGGCGGCCCTTTCAAAAGTACAGAATTGGTGGCCATGCATGTTTATGAGAAAGCTTTCCTGTCGCAGGAATATGGCATTGGACAAGCAGAGGCTTTTTTCTTGTTCGCGATGATTGTTACCGTTACTCTTGTTCAGGTTTATTTTAGCAAGAAGTTGGAGGTTGAACAATGATAACCAAGAATACAACCAATTTTAGTGATGCTGCGATAGCAAAAAAATATAATACGGGCTACAAGAAGACTTTCGGGCGCGTTAGGCTTCTTCCCTTATATTTTCTCTTATATTTGCTTTTATTTCTTTACTTAGTTCCGTTCTTTTTAATCTTGGTCAATGCCTTTAAAGATAGGAGCCAGATAGTGGCTAACCCCTTAGGTTTACCACCAACTTTTAAATTGATCAATTTTATAGAAGCTTTTCAAAAAATGAATTATCCTTATGCTTTTTGGAATTCACTCATTATTACCGTTTTAAGCAGCATCTTGATTGTCTTTTTTTCTTCAATGGCTGCTTACCTTTTTGCAAGGGCCAAGTGGAGCTTTAATAAGTTCATGTTCTTTGTTATGGTCGCTTCTATGCTTATACCATTTCAGGCCATCATGATTCCTCTGGTCAAGATATATGGGTCCCTGCAACTTCTAAACAATAAGTGGACTTTAATCTACATGTACATTGGCTTTGGCTCTTCTCTCGCAGTTTTTATTTACCACGGTTCTGTTAAAAGTATCCCCTTGGAATTAGAAGAAGCAGCGATGATCGATGGATGTTCGAAGTTGCAGACATTTTTCAAGATTGTTTTCCCATTATTAAAGCCCACTACCACCACAATCATTATTTTGGATGTGCTGTGGATCTGGAACGATTTTCTTTTGCCTTCCCTGGTTTTGATCTCTCCTAAAAACAGAACCTTACCCTTATCTACCTACTATTTTCACGGCACCTACACCTCGGACTATGGACTGTTGCTGGCATCTTTAATCTTAGCCATTACACCGGTAATCATTTTTTATGTATTTATGCAGAAGCACATTATCAAAGGAGTACTACAAGGCTCAATTAAATAACCGAAACTTGTGTACAGTTTCACCTATTTGCATAGTCAGACTTAGTCAGACTTCTCGTTGTAAAGCGAGTGCTTCAGCCACTCGGATATCCTTTCCCACAGTTTTTTTACAGCCTTCCAGAGCTTGAAAAAGAGAAGAGGAGAATATATAATAAGAACAGTCCAGATGGTCTCAAAAAGACCGGTAAAGGAGGTTAAAAAATAGTCCCTGGAATGCTCTGAGTTCTGTAAATTAAACTAAACATCAGAAAAGGAGGGTTATATTAATGAAGAGTTTCAAGTTTTTACCTTTGATTTTGGTGTTCATTTTGGTGTTTTCCTCTATTTCTGCAGCCCAAACTCCCGAGATTACTATCTGGTGCTCTGAAAAACAGGTAGATATCCTCCAGAAATTAGGTGAAGAGTTTAAAGCGGAATATGGTGTTAGTGTGAACGTCCAGTATGTAG
>Ga0209608_1000579_pt1 | contig 35560 bp, 37 predicted proteins | sample AD_UKC130_MetaG_FD_184428 | JGI IMG/M metagenome (GOLD analysis project Ga0209608, IMG submission 184428) | Active sludge microbial communities of municipal wastewater-treating anaerobic digesters from Canada - AD_UKC130_MetaG (SPAdes) (version 2) | ecosystem: Engineered > Bioreactor > Anaerobic...
GGCTGATGCAGACAAGTATGAAGCCCGGCTTTCTCAGTCGGGTTTTTTATTTTGCTTCCTGTTTCAGTCTTTCCCCAGAAGGCTGCTGTATACCTCTCTCTTGCTGATCCCCCGGTCCTCGGCCACCCTTTTCATGGCCTCTTTTTTATCAAGGCCGCTGTCCGTGTACATCCTGACGTGCTCCTCGATGCTGATATCTTCCCAGCTTTTCTTTTCCTCCTCCTGGAGGCCTCGTTCGTCCGCCCCCTCAAGGATGAGCACGAATTCGCCTTTCGGCGTCTCTTTCTCATACCTGGCCACGGCCTCATCCAGTGTGGTCCGCCAGACCTCCTCGAACCTTTTTGTCAGTTCCCTGGCTATTGCGACCCTTCTGTTGCCGAACACATCCCTGAGATCCTTCAGCGTATGGATAAGTTTGTGGGGCGCCTCGTAGAACACCAGCGTCCTTGTATCCCTGCTGACGGACTCAAGCCTCTCCCTCCTTGCCCGCCTGTTCACCGGCAGGAAGCCTTCAAAGGCAAATCTGCCTGACGGAAGTCCTGACAGTACGACACCGGCTATGACCGCTGAAGGTCCCGGAATCAGAGTGACAGGTATCCCATTGTCTGCAGCAAGCCTTACAAGGTCTTCCCCGGGATCGGAGATGCCGGGGGTACCCGCATCCGACACCAGCGCCACATTCCTGCCTTCAAGAAGCTGGCCTATAAGGTAATTGCCCTTTTCTGCCTTATTGTGCTCATAGTAACTCACGAGCGTATTCTTTATTCCAAAATGGTTGAGCAGCTTCAGGGTCTGCCTCGTATCCTCGGCAGCGATGATGTCGGCCTCTTTCAGTATCCTTAAGGCCCGCAGGGTTATATCCTCAAGATTGCCTATGGGTGTTGCAACCAAATACAGTGTTCCGGTTTTTCCCACTGTCTTCTCTGCCTTTCGTCATAATACTGGATCTCTGCTGTATATCTCGTTTATTTCATTGGTGTATCTGCCTGAACTGTCATACACGTACAGCGGTTCCTGCACCCTGAGTTCGACCTTTCCGCCCTTCGTACCGCTTATCAGGACCAGGTTGGGCTTTCTTCCCGGCGAAGGATGTACAAGCCTCATCAGTTTCGGCTCTATACTGTATTTGCGCATGTTGTACATGATATCCGCCAGCCTGTGCGGCCTGTGGACCATGGAGAATTTCCCGCCGGGTTTCAGCAGCCTGGCTGAAACGGAGATCACATCCTCGAGCGAGCAGAGTATTTCGTGTCTTGATATCGCTTTGGTATCTTCCGGGTTCAGAAGTCCTGCGCCTTTTTCCATGTAAGGAGGGTTGGTCACTACCGCATCGAAGCTCGAGGGGCCGAACAACTGCACGGCATCCCTGATATCTCCGCGGACTATGCTTATTTTATCCTGCAGCCCGTTGAGGGCAACACTGCGCGAAGCCATCTCGGCCATATCGTCCTGTATTTCCAGTCCGACAACCCTGGCAGGCTCCTTTTTTGCTGCCACCAGAACAGCGATGATCCCCGTTCCTGTGCCGAGGTCGATCACGGCGCCATTTTTCGGCACCTGCGCAAAGTACGCAAGCAATACAGCGTCTATGCCGAAACAGAAACCGTCTGTTTTCTGTATCAGCCTCAGGCCTTTGTATTGCAGGTCATCTATCCTTTCATTTTCCCTGATAGCGATGTCCAATGGATCCACCCTTCATGTCCTGCAGTTTTTTCACCTGCAAAGCGAAAGAATAAAGGAACTTCTCCAAAATAAAATAAGGAGCCCTGCATCAGCCTGAAAGCTGCTGCCTGACCCCTTATCGTCCCAACCAGTTATACCGGCTTCGGAGCTTCGACCGGACAGACTTCTGCGCATGATCCGCAGTCGATGCACGCATCCTCGTCTATCTCATATTTGGCGTCTCCCTGGGAAATTGCTGAAACCGGGCATTCGGGTTCACATGCTCCACAGCTGATGCAGTCTTCACTGATGCGATATGCCATCAGAGTACACCTCCTAAAATACATTTTGATAACCCACTAACAAACAGTTACTATTTTATCACTTAAGGCGGATAAAGAAAATACTTTTTGTCAATAATCCGGAATTTTCGACAGATTTAGTCCTCCAGGGCCTTCAGTTCCTCCATTTCAACATCTTCGATGTCGTTTTCATCCTGGGCTGCGGCATCCTGTATTACCCTGAGTTCGCTGAACCTGTACGATTTGAGGTCTGTTTCGTTATCATTGTCGAGCTTTACTTTCGCCGTTTCTTTCAGAAGGAACCTTTCGACCACAACTCCCTGGCCGTCAGGCGTCTCGACCACGGCGCCGATCTTGGGCGCGTATTTTATGGTCTGTTCGTATGCCTCCTGTTCATATCTCAGGCAGCACATCAGCCTTCCGCAGTTGCCGGAGATCTTGGCCGGATTCAGCGACAGTCCCTGCTCCTTTGCCATTTTTATAGAAACCGGCTGGAATTCACCCAGGTGCGAACAGCAGCACAGTTCCCTGCCGCATACGCCGATGCCTCCCATCATCTTCGCTTCGTCCCTGACTCCTATCTGCCTGAGCTCTATCCTTGTTTTGAAAACTGAAGCCAGGTCCTTCACCAGCTCCCTGAAATCCACCCTGCCGTCGGCGGTAAAATAGAACAGGATCTTGTTGTTGTCAAATGTATATTCCACGTCAATCAGTTTCATTCCAAGGTTGTGGTCCCTGATTTTCTGGAGGCAGATGCCAAAAGCATCCTTTTCCTTTTTCCTGTTCTCCATGGCATGCTTTTCGTCATCCTCAGTGGCGATCCGCATGACTTTTTTCAGCGGAGCGACGATCTCCTCGTCAGGGACTTCGCGAGGCGGTATCACGACTTCACCAAACTCCACGCCCCTTGCGGTTTCCACGATTACATGCATACCTTTTTCTATCTGCAGTTCATCAGGGTCGAAATAATAAATTTTCCCCGCCCTTTTGAACCTCACTCCAACTACCTTTACCATCCAATGTCCTCCTGTGTTTTTATCCCTGTAATTTTATCAGTAAATAGTCCGTTAGCAGCTGATAATTCGCATGCTGCCTCAAAGCTCCCTTCGCAGCCCCTATGGCGTCTATGCACTCTATGATCCTGCTGCTGCGGCAGTTTCGGGCATTATTCATTATAATATCTTTTTTATCGGAATTTATCAACATACCAGCAGCGCCTTCGCTTGCGACGAGCAGATCCCGGTAGTATGCCAGCATTATGTCCAGCAGCACGTCTATATTTTCCCTGTTTTCTTCCAGGAAAGCGGCAAGTTCGAAAATGTCCCTTGTCCTGCCTGATCCGATCCCCGGCATCAGTTCGAACAGCCGGTCCCGCATGGCGGAAAATTCACTGGACTCCGCCAGTTTCAGGGCCTGTCCTATATTACCGTCGGCATAGCCGGCTATAAGCTCCAGCACACTGCTGCTGCCGCCGATCCTTGCCTTGAGCGCCTGCATCACCTGGTCGTGAGTATACTTCCTGAACTGCAGATGCTGCGCCCTCGAACGGACTGTCTCCAGCAGGCTTTCATAATTGGTGGTAAGCAGGATGACGACGACATATCCCGGCGGCTCCTCAAACGTCTTAAGGAGGCAGTTCTGGGCCTGGACTGTCATCTTCGCCGCATCTTCGACGATATATACCTTGCGCCTGGAATACATGGGCCTGAGCACGGAATCGCTCTGGATACCACGTATCAGGTCCACGCCTATGCTGGGACCGTCGGTATTTATGCTGATGAAATCGGGATTGGTTCCGTTCTCCATGAGAAGGCAGGCCTTGCACCTGCCGCATGTGGCGCCGCCATGCGGGTCGTTACACAGCAGCAGTCCTGCGAAGACCCTTGCTATGGTTTTTTTGCCGATCCCCTGCGGTCCTGAGAATATATATGCATGACTGACCCTGTCTTCGGAAAGCGACCGCTTCAGGTTTTCGATCACTTCCCTCTGACCCGTTATACCCTCAAAATCCATTTGTTGCTCCCTGATAAAATGATTACCCGACCGCACTCCGGAGCAAATCATAATTATCCATGGCTCCATGGTGCGAAACCGGATCTTGGCTGGCTGTGGATCACGTGAACAGATCCAGTATCAGTCCCCTGATATCTTCAAGTCGCTGGAGAAGCCTCAGATTATCCTTCTCCCCGCTCAAAACATCCTCTGTCAGCTTTTCCAGTTCTTCATTTATTGTCCTTACGATCGCAAATACCCTGTGCCTGCCGCGCCTGTCCAGCAGGCTCCTTTTTGAGAACTTTTTCGATTTGCCGACGGCCAGGTCGAGAAATTCGGCTATCAGCTTCTTATAGATTTTCAGTTCGCGTATGTCTACTCTTTCCGCAAGTCTTTCACCCTGCCTGGTGATTTCATCGACCAGGTCCTTCAGATACTGTTCATAGCCGGCGTCCCCCGCCAATTTCAGCTGATGCCTGAATTCACCGCGTCTGCCGGGATTCACCTTTTTATCATCTTTGACAGGCAAACCTGCGAGGCCTGCCGTATTGGTGAGAGTGTCACTTATCTTCAAGGTTTACCTCCGATGGCCTCCTGGTTCCGGATCTATACCTTTTCAAAACGATCGACATTCAGGACGAATATCGTGGCGCCCCCGACGACCACTTCCACGGGATAAGGTATGAACATGCCTCCGACCCCGTTGGGCGTCATGTTGGAATTGATGACCTGTTTTCTGCTCTTGGATTTTTTCTTGATGACTTCGATCACTTCATCAAGGTGATCTTCATCGACGCCTACAAGCAAAGTTGTGTTCCCTGCCTTGAGGAACCCGCCGGTGGAGCACAGCTTGGTCACGCTGAACCCGTTTTTGTTCAGTTCTTCCATTACTTTCGGGCCATCTTCGTCATGGACGATAGCAAATACCAGTTTCATATTCCGCCCTCCTCACCAAAATACATGCATCACTTTAGATTTCTCTGACAAATCCGAGAACTGAATCCAATTGCCTCCTCACATCTTTCCAGACCTCTTCCACGGACCTGGACGCATCTATGGTTTTTATCCTGTCAGGGTTTTCTTTCGCAAGTTGTTTGTAGCCGTAATAGACTCTGCGGTGGAAATCCAGCTGTTCGTTCTCTATCCTGTCGCCGTTCGCGGAATCCATCCTTCTCCTCAGGCCTGTCTCGGGGTCCAGATCGAAAAAGAACGTGATATCGGGCATCATGTTGTCTATGGCTATGGATGTGATCCGCTTCAGCATGTCCATATCAAGTCCTCTTCCATAGCCCTGGTATGCGTAGAATGAATCCACGTACCGGTCGCATATCACCGTCTCGCAGTTCGCTATGGCAGGCTTGATCACCTGCTCCACAAGCTGTGCACGTGCTGCTGAATACAGCAACAGTTCTGTTTTGCTGTGCATTTCGGTATAGGCGGGATCAAGGATGATGGAACGGATGCTTTCACTGATGCGTGTCCCTCCGGGCTCCCTTGTCACAACGACCTTGCATCCCAATGAAGCAAGATGGTCCGATATTTTCCTGATCTGTGTTGACTTCCCGCAGCCATCGGTACCTTCCACTGTGATGAAAAGCCCTCTTTTCATATTGTCCACATCTCCTGAAATCTTTTCATCCGATCCGCTCCCGTCACCTACTTAAATTATACCCTATTACAGCATACGTTACCATATCGGATTTATTTCCTGCACAGAACCTGTACCGTCCCGTCACTGGCCAGTCCATGGACATTCCCGCCTGCTTCGGCCACGTCTGTTATGAAATCCACGGCCTCCCGGGTGATGATCTCCCCCGGGCATACGAGGGCCGTGCCCGGAGGGTACGGTGAAATAATACACTTGCTTGTCCTTCCGACTGCATCAGCCAGCCTTATTCTCTCAGCATCCGCGCTCAATATGTCCCTGCTCTCGTACATTTCCCTCCTGCAGGTCTCCGCCTGCAGCTTCAGCAAAGCGATGTATCTTTGCCCCAGGCCAGTCCGCTTAATCACATGGTCCTGTCCCGTTTTCCGGCCGGCCACGCCCATACAGGCATATGACCGCTTCTGCAGGCCAATGAGCGCATCGAACAGCCTGTCGATCGAACCGGAACTGTCAGCCACGGTGCTTATAAAGACCACGTTGTACAGGTCTGCCATCTCGGCCTGTATGCGGTATTCATGCCTCAGCAGCCTGTCTGCTTCATAGCCCGTTATGCCGAGGCGCGATACATTTACCGTTATCCTCGTGGCATCATGGTCAAAACCGGGTACCGCCGTACTGTCAAGCAACCGCAGCAGGCTTCCGTCAAGTCTGTCCCTGTTGGCCCGTATTGAATCGATAAGCCTGTCCAGCAATTCTTTTCCCTGTTTCTGCATTATCTCCCTTGCTATGTCAAGAAAGGTCATGATTATGAATGACGGGCTGGTAGTCTGATATATGTCGAGGAAGTAATCGATCCTCTCAGGATCCACCCTGTCAGAACCGATATGCAGGTATGCCCCCTGTGTGAACGCAGGCAGCGTCTTGTGCGCGCTCTGGACGCAGATGTCAGCACCGGCTTCCAGGGCAGATACCGGCAGCCTTTTATTGAATGCAAGATGCGGGCCGTGGGCTTCATCCACTATGAGGATCTTGCCGCGGGCGTGCACGATGTCCGCTATCTTCCTTATGTCACAGCATACACCGTAATAGCCGGGCCTGGTAATGAGCACCGCCGGCGCGTCTGGTGCATCGTCAAGCGCTTTCTCAACATCGTCCGGGGTGATGCCGGTGCTGATGCAGAATTCTTCGGAATACCCGGGGATAATGTAGTATGGTGAAACGCCAGCCATCAGCATTCCGCTGACGACAGAACCGTGACAGTCACGGCCGGTGATAAGGCGCTGTCCCGGCCTGCATACTGCCGCGATCGCTGCATGGATGCCCCCGGTACTGCCATTGACGACGAACCGGCTCATTTTCGCGCCAAATGCTGATGCAGCCAGTTCCTGCGCTTCCTTCAGCACACCTTCCGGTTTGTGGAGATCGTCAGTTCCGGGTAATTCCGTAAGATCCAGTTTTTCCAGTTCTGAAAGAAAATCCTCGGGAATGCCCGCCCCAAGCTTGTGGCCGGGCATATGGAAGGGAAGAATCCCTGAAGCCGAATATGACTTCAGGGCATCGTAAACAGGCGTATTCCGGTCACATGACGTTCGGTTCATTTCAGGCTTCGTTCCTGTTTTTTTCATATATGATCCTTAAGCCCTCCAGGACGAGGCGGCCGTTCACTTCGTCGATGGACTCGGCCTCAGGGGCGATGAACTTGGCCAGTCCGCCTGTAGCTATGACTTTTATGTTATCTTCGTTCATTTCCTGCTTTATCTTTTTTACGAGGTAGTTTACCTGTCCCACATACCCGTGGAATATCCCGGCCTGCATTCCGACGGCCGTGTTGCGGCCGATCGCCGTACCATGCTTTGCAAGGTCTATTTTGGGCAGCTTGGCCGTCCTCTGGTACAGGGCTTCCGCGGATATCAGTATGCCGGGGCATATGGCGCCGCCAAGGAACTCGCCTTTTGACGATATGGCGTTGAACGTGGTGGCGGTGCCGAAATCCACGACTATCGCCGGACCCCCGTAGATCTCGAAGGCGGCTACGGCGTTGGCGATCCTGTCCGCCCCAAGTTCACGCGGATTCTCATATTTTATGTTTATGCCCGTCTTTATGCCGGGACCTATGATTATGGGTTTCTTCTTCAGGTATTTCTCAATGGCATGCTCGAATGAAAACATTATCGGCGGGACAACCGATGATATGATAATTCCCTCGATATCCGAAATATCGAGTTTCTCGTAGTTAAAAAAATTGATGAAGTACATGCCGAACTCGTCGGCTGTCCATCCCCTGTTGGTAGCCAGCTTCCAGTGGGCTATAAGCTTTTTTCCTTCGTACACGCCGAAACGTATATTGGTATTTCCGACATTTATCGCAAGCAGCAACTTGTTCGCCTCCAAACAGGCAGCATACAGACCGGCGGAGATTTCTCCGCCCGCCTCGTCAGCCTGGAAATCTTCAGAGTCTCAGGGCAGGATCCTTACAGGAACTTCATGCTCCTGATCTCCTTTATCTCGAGTTCTATCTCCTTTTCGATCCTTTCTATATCACGCTTGATGTCTTCGATAGTCTCTTCTTCCCTGCTTTTATGCGTATGTCTCCCGGAATATTTCTGGTGGTCCCTGTCCGCGCCCTTTCCCTTGTCGCGGTAATATCCCCTTTGCCTGGAGTTTTCACGGTTATATGAATCATGGCTTTTCGAGTTTTTCTGGGCACCCTGGGAATGGGCCTGGCCCGCTGAAGATGGACCCTGCATATCCTTGCCTCCCTGATCCTCGCTTTTTGCCATGTTTTGCTGACGGCCCCTGAACTTCCCCCTGGAGTTCCCACGGCCGCGGGACTGCTGTTCCCTGTGTCCCTGGTTTGCTTCAGTCCTTACAGCGCTGTCGTCGATGTCTTCGTTTCTGTTTCTGACCATTTTAACCTCCAAAATAGTGAAGCAATGTAATTATTGTATTTTAAATGCTTCAACAAGTCAACCCCGGCACTTTCCGGCGTTCCGGCCGCATATGCCGTGTCCGGAGACGGCCGCAGCCGTACCTGCCGCTGCCGTGCACATGCCTGCACTGAACGAAGGCGGCCGCTAGCCTGCATAGCCGAAAATGCCCCGGACGGATATCTCTCCTGACAGCAGTTCCCTCCTGACTCCGTCACTGCAGTCCACAAGAAGGCTGCCGTTTTCCGTGATATCGACTGCCTTGCCGGTATATTCGGCATTTCTCAGCGAAAACCTCACTTCCTTCCCAAGCGTGACGGAAAATCTCCGCCATTCATCCAGTATTTCACCTGTTTTCCCGCTGAGTATATCATGGTAGATATTGTCGATCTCCCGCAACAGTGTGCGTATCAGGGAAAGCCTTCCCGCATCTCCGTCATATGAGTTTTTCTGCGCGTACTGCGTATTTTTCCGTGCGCCTGGCGTGTTTTCCGGCCCGCCTGGCCCATTTTCCCGTCCGTCCGGCTCAGCCCGCCCTGGTATCCTGCCGCCTGACGCGGAAAGGACAGAGACTGCCCTGTCCCGGAGTTCCGGCGGAAAATCCTCCTCTGTCTGCGAATAGTTTATCCCGATCCCCAGTATGATGTAATTGACCCTGTCAGCCTCTGAATTCATTTCCAGCAGGATCCCGCTGATTTTCCTTCCATTAAATATTATATCGTTGGGCCATTTTATCCCGGTCCTGATGCCGGTTGCGGCATATATGGCCCTTACCGTTGCCACAGCCGCTGCGAGGGTAAGGACCGGGGTCTCAGGGGGCGCCATCGGTGGCCGCAGGACTACTGAAAGATAAATACCTTTTCCTCCCGGAGATTCCCAGCTCCTGCCGAGCCTTCCCTTCCCGTGTGTCTGCATTCCGGCAACCACCGTCATTCCCTCGGAACAACCTTCTGCGGCAAGTTTGGCTGCATGGGTGTTAGTTGAAGTGATCTCATCGAACCAGACCACTTCACAGCCTGCTGTCCTCGTACCAAGGCCGTTCATTATCTCGAACGGATTCAGCCTCCCGCTGCCTGACAGCAGCCTGTAGCCCAGGTTCGGGGCCGATTCTATTTCATATCCTTCGCTCCTGAGTTCGTTTATGTGTTTCCAGACGGCAGACCTTGATATGCCGAAACGGGTCCCTATATCGACTCCGGTGACATAATCGGAGCCTGCTTCCTTCAAAAGCTTTAAAATTTCATATCTCATTGGGTCCTCCCCGGTGCATTGAAAATGTATGGCCTGTTGTTCTCCTTAAGTATGAACACGGCGGGACCGGCAGTCCCGTCGCAGACCATGTCGGCTTCCCCCTGGCTGCAGAGCCATTTGAAGTACAGATAGAGGAAAGTGTCGTCGAGATCACTGTGCTCCTCTCTGAGCTGTTCAGCCAGGTTGCTGAGGTAAAGTTCCTGCGAACTGTTATACAATAACGGGGTGTCGAGCATTTTGCCGGTCACGCTTATCTGTTCGCCCAGGACGGTACTGGTCACAAGGACTTCGGGAAACCTGTAGTCACCGAACCTGTAGTCCATGACAGGTATTATGGACTCCTCATACAGTTTCATCGCTTCGGGGTTCCCACAGCCGGCTTCATACAGGGATCTGTCGGCTATATAGCAGCATTTCGGAGGAACCTCCATCTTAAGACACCTGTATTCGCTGGATGTATATTTTTCGTACTCATCTCTCGGGTTAAGCAGTGCTGTGATACATTTTCTCATGATCCCGCCGATACGAACCTCGCGGCTGTACCATTCAGAGAGCTTTATCCCGCAGTCGACAGCATCACCGGCCTTTTCTGCAGGTATGTAAAAATATACCTCTACCACACTTCCACCTCCGTGACGATGCGGAGCCATCCGGCATCGGGACCGTCCACTTTATCGAACCCCAATTCCTATTCTACTGTAATGCGGCTGTCTGTTCAACCGTGCGGCCTGCCACACGCCGGGAGGATTCGGGTATTCCCGGTGTCCACACAGGTACAGGCAAAGGCGGCTGCATCCTGCTTTGCTTTATTGCCGGGACAGCGGGAAATGTTATCTTGTATTGAATATCATACCAATATTACTTATAATAGTTTTGTACGGAACCAGTTTTGTACATATCCCGATGAAATCGTGATTGGAGGTATCATAATGCAGTTTTTTGAGAATCTGGGCAAAAAAGTGGGTGAAGCCGCGCAGGCAGCTGCAAAGAAATCCGGCGAACTCGTCGAGATCACCAAGCTGAACGCAAGCATCAGTTCTGAAGAAGACAAGATACAGAAGCTTTATGTTCAGATCGGAAAAACCATCTTCGAAAAATTCGAACAGACAGGCACAGCTGATGACACAGTAAAGGAAGCCTGCGTCCAGATCACTGAACACATGGCGAATGTCAAGGCTTATAAGGAAAAAATAGCTGAGCTCAAGGGCGTAAAGACATGCATCAACTGCGGTGCTGAAATGGAAAGGACCCAGTTGTTCTGCGGCAAATGCGGGACCAAGAACGAACTGCCCCAGACCGGCACAACCGCCCAGGCAGCAGAACAGCCGGCAAAGCCGACCTGTCCGGCCTGCAATGCGGAAGTGGTTGAAGGTGCAGCATTTTGCACCAACTGCGGCCAAAAACTCTGATACCCGGACAAAATCTTCCAGGTATCGCTTATTGACTATGAACAGTCATTAAAAGGGCGGGATATCCGCTCCTTTTTTCATTCCATTTCCTGTACCTTTGGCATGGTACCGGTATGCAAAACCATGCTGGACTTCCGTTCCGAAAACATATTGTCCATCGGCAGCACTATCTCTTCATCATTACACCGGCCACAGCCTCTGATCCTTATCCGGTTGCTGAATGCTGCATACCTTGTTCGCCCTGTTTTTCGGCGCTCCGGCCGGTAAGCCCCCTGGCCTTCCGGTATTTCTCCAGGACTTCGACGGCAGGGTCGAATTCCTCATAGAACATGACGATCATTTCGCCAGGTACTGCTTCTGCCATAGCTTTTTTGAGCGCCAGGTCCTCCTGGTATATTACAGTTATCCTGTCCTTGTCCATGCCCGCTTCGATAGCGCCGCGATAAAGGAGGTCGGCAACTTCTCCGGCGTCTCTCCCCCTCAGGTCGCTGTCTTCCTTGATATAGAGCTTGTTGAAAAAGCGCCCGCAAATCCTGCCGACTTCGATTATACTTTCGTCCAGCCTGTCTCCCGGCATGCCTATCACGCCTGTATATACGGAAGCATTGAAATGCTTCAGCATGTCTGTAACGGCAATGTAGCCAGCTTTATTGTGGCCGTAATCGAGCATGACGGAAAACCCGCCCATGTCGAATATGTTGAATCTGCCCGGATTCGCAGCCAGGTCCGGCCTGAAGCTCATTATGCCTTTCCTGATCCTGGCGACCGGCATGCCCAAAGCCAGGAGCGCCGACACAGCGGCGAGCGAATTTTCAATATTACATGCAGCCCTGCCTCCGTACGTTATCGGGATATCGCCGATCCGCGCTATAAACTTCTCGTGGCCCGATATGGAAGCGTAAATCGAGCCTTCCCTGATGTATACCGCATCCCGTCCATCACTCAGCCACTTGCGGATCTCGGGACTGTTTTCGACCGCCGAAAACAACAATGGTCTGCAATTTATCCTGCCTAGTATGAACGCGGTCATTTCATCATCCGCATTCAGAACGGCTGTCCCATCAGGCTTGACCGCCTCGGCTACCAGAGACTTGACCTTGGCCAGTTCCTCTTTTGTGTTTATACCGTCAAGTCCAAGGTGGTCGTCGCCTATATTGACGATCACCCCCACATCGGCAAGGTCATAGCCCAGTCCTCTCTTTATGATGCCTCCCCGCGCCGTCTCAAGCACAGCTGCTTCGACCCTGGTATCGCCCAGGATCCGCGCCGCGCTCAGTGCACCCGTGTTGTCACCTTTCAGGATACACTCGTCTCCGATGTATATGCCTCCCGTGGTCGTCATTCCTGTCGTTAAGCCGTTTGCTCGCAATGTATGGGCGATCATCCTGGTCACGGTAGTCTTGCCATTGGTCCCGGTTACGGATACTATCGGGATGCTGCTGGGCTGTCCCTTCGGGAAAAGGTACTCTAATATGTCGCAGGCAACATTCCTTGGCTTCCCTTCCGTTGGGTATATGTGCATCCTCAGCCCGGGCGCCGCATTCACCTCGATGATGGCACCATTGTCCTCATCCAGCGGTTTCGATATGTCAGCACAGGTGATATCTATACCAGCAATGTCGAGTTCCATCAGTTCAGCGGCCTTCACAGCCAGTTCCGCGTTGCGGGGATGGACTTCGTCGGTACAGTCCCTGGCAGTTCCGCCGGTGCTGAGGTTTCCGTTGCAGCGAAGCAGTACCTTTTCGCCGGCTTTGGGTATGCTGTCCTCGGTATAGCCCATTTTTGCAAGGACCTGCCTTGACATGTCGTCTATCCTGATAATCGTCAGCGGTTTTTCGTGGTCTGTTCCCCTTAACGGGTTTTTGTTTTCGATTTCGACAAGCTCCCTGATGGTGTGCACACCGTCCCCGATTACGAAAGGCGGCCTGCGCTCTGCAGCCGCGACCATTTTACCGCCGACGACAAGCAGCCTGTAGTCCTTTCCTTCGATGTGCTTTTCGACTATCACTGCATGACTGAACCTGGCAGCTGCAGTGAATGCTTTTTCCAGTTCTTCAAAGCTTGTTATGTTTGTGGACACGCCCTTCCCCTGGTTCGCATCGAAGGGCTTGACGGCTACAGGCCATCCTATGGCCGCGGCGATGGCAGCCGCGGACCTGTATGTGTAAGCCACGTCGCCCCGCGGTACAGGTATCCCGGCTTCGGAAAGCCTCTGCTTTGTAAGGTGCTTGTTGCCTGCGATATCGACCGCCACACAGCTGCTGCTGTCTGACAGCGAGGCTTCAAGGTACCTGGTGTACTTGCCCGTGCCAAGCCTCAGCACGCTCGAGTGCTCCAGGCATACAACAGGTATGTTCCTCCTGCGCGCTTCTTCATACAATGCCTCTGTGCTGGGTCCCATGCCGGATTCGGCTGCGACCTTCGCCAGGCGCTTTTTTATGTTCTCAATGTCCGGCATTTCGCCGGCAATGAGCATGTTGACCATATCCGAAACGGCCAGCAGGCACTCCGTCGCAGCCTTCTCGTTTTTGTACTCAAAAATGATGTGATACAGCGACGGTTCTTCGACGACCCTGCTTTTACCGTAATGCACGTCATAGCCAAGCACGCTCTGGAGTTCAAGCACCATGTGCTCAGCCACATGCGCGAGGTACGTTCCCTCTGCCAGCCTATCGACAAAACCGCCCTCATAACCGAGGGAACAGACATGTTTCGCCAGCCCAGGCAGCATTTCCAGGAGCCGTTCATTGAATCCCTCTATCTGCCTGGTCGGCGTGTCATAATGTTCGCCGAGATCAGCAACCGCCCTGATCACGGGCCTGTGGCTGTAAATGTTCCTTCCTCTGAACGGCTCTATTTTTATTATTTCCACTGTTTTTCCTCCACTCTCAGAACTTTTCTGTTTGTCATGTCGAATCCGTATCCTGCAGGCAGCACATGCAGTACCACGTTGGTGATGGCAAGGTTCTCGTCCGGCATCAGTTCTGAAACGTTGGAACTTTTGATGCTCTTGCCGTCCACCACCATGACCGAATTGCTCCCTATTACTTTGAAATGATCGTCAGGATATACTCTGATCGCCGTATCCTCATCTATGCCGATCCCAAGTATCGACGGGTTTTCAGCAACTCCGCAGAGCAGCCTGCCTATCCTCCCTCGCTGGTGGAAGTGCTGGTCGATCAGCGCCCTGTCCAGCAAACCCAGGCCGGGTGCCATTTTGAGCGTGCATTTCCTGGCGGGATCATTGTCATTCCCGTCCACGATCATGGTCCTGCTCATGGCTGACGCCCCGGCACTCGTTCCTGCGATGACAGCGCCTGACTTCCAGGCCTGGTGCAGCATCTCGTATATTTTCGTGCCTCCCAGTATGCTTGTTATCCGCAACTGGTCACCGCCGGTGAAGAATATGCCGGTGGCTTCGGCTATGAGCCTGGCATTCTGATCAGCTTCAGCATCTTCCCTGGTATTGATGTTCAGGAAGCTTACATTGCCTGCTCCAAGGCCAATAAACAATGACTTGTACTGGCTTCCTGCCTCGATAGGTTCTTCCGTGGCAGTTGTGATTATCACGATATTTGCTTTCGATGCTCCGGAAATCTCGACAAACGTCTTCAGAATAAGACATTCCCCTGTCTTATCCTCAGCGCCTCCTATGATTATTAAGTTTCCTGTACTCATTGATTTCACCGTCTCCCTGGCGGGTCAATACTGAACAGTGCCGCAGCCTCCTGTACGGGACCTGCCCGGATAGCGGCTCCGGCATCGCCTGATTTTGGTCAGACACCAATGATATTTTTCAGGTATTCATGCAGCATATCGGAGAATATCAGCCCTGCCGCCATCAGCAGGATGCTCGCCGCGACAAGGGGCAGCCCCGCCCTGCTTCCGCCTTTGCTGATCCTGATACCCAGTATGATAGCCGCCGCTCCGAACACATACGGGTAGCTCACCAGTGAAGCGAGAGCCGCAGCCCACCCCGCAGCAGTACACATCATCATACCGGCTTTCGGCAGTGTCCTGCCCTGTTTTCCGGCACGGACCATATCATCCATCAGATCACCTCGATATTATTCTTTTATGCCGGGCTTTCGTATATTCATTTTTTTAGTGTAAATATTTGTCGCAGCCTGCCCCCCGACATCAACATGCGGGGCGTCAATGATGCCTTGTCGGCAAGCAGGATGTCGGCATCACTTCCAATGGCTATTCTCCCTTTACGCGGATACAGTTTCAGTGTCTTTGCCGGGTTTTCCGTCACGGTTTTCAGTACGAGTTCCAGCGGCAGCCCATGATCGGCCACCGCGGACCTGATATCATTGAAAAGGGCCATTATGCTTCCTGCATCATTTTGTGACGGACCGGCGCCGCTCCCGTTCCCGTCGGACGATACCGTCACCCTGTCCAGTCCGTTCCCGCTTTCAACGAGCGCGACAAGGCACTGCGGAACATTTATGCCTTCGTCGGTGTCTTCTCCTGCCGTCAGGTCGATCGTTCCTCCGCCGCTGTGGTACCTGCGGGCCTGGTCGAATAAGGACCTGTTCCTGTTGAGGTGGGTGGGAACAAACATTTGCATGGGAAAGTCCGTAAATTCCAGCAGGTCGAAAAGCGGTGAGAGTCCTTCCCTGCCGTTGCCCACGTGCAGATGTACAATACCTGCTTTGCCGCCCAGCATGCCACCTGTCAGGACCTCATAAGCCAGCTTTGCCAGCTCGTTCCGTGTCGGGCAGGCAGACCTGTGGTCTGAAATGGCTATTTCACCCGCGCCGATGACCTTGTCTATAAGCGCGATGTCCGTCAGTATCCTTCCGGTTATAGTGACAGGCGGTATACCGTAATTGCCCGAATATATGAAAGCAGTCAGTCCGTCTGCTTCCAGCGCCCGCGCTTTCATCAGCAGTTCCTCCATGCTTTTGCCGACCCCGTCGCATCCGAGGAGACCAACAACAGTGGTTATCCCTGCGTTCATCAGTTCGTCAGAACTTATCGGTCCTATAGTGCTGCCCGGACCTTGTTCCCCTCCGCCGCCAGTTATATGGACATGCTGGTCTATCAGTCCTGGCATGGCAACCATACCGCTGCAGTCGACCACTTCCGGCCGGAGTTGCTGCCATATATCTATCCGGTCCGATATCAGCGCTATCTTACCGCATGCAGTCAGGATATCCTTTATCCCAGAATATTCAGGAGTATAGAGTTCGACATTTTTCAATACCGTGAACATTCAACCAGATTCCTTCCAAGTTAGTTTGGACAACATTTATAAATATACAGGCAAATTTGCAGAATATTCATCCAATTTCCACCAAATTCAGCGATTTGTTACTTTTTAGCTTGACCTGACAGTTTTAACGTGCTAAAATTTTACAGTCGTATTAAAAAAATATTAACAATATGTTAATTTTTTAATGTAAGGACATTATAATGTACTAATTTAACAGTACTGTAAGAATTTAATTTGATTATTTAATATTATTCTGCTAAACTGTTTTGAGAATTATGTAAAGCTTATAAATACAAAAGTATACAGGTACAAAGGGTGATAAAATGGCAGCTAACTACAGCAGTTTAACAGCAAAACAGAAAAAGGTGTACATGGTTATCGAATCTTACATCAAGACCCATGGTATACCCCCAACAGTTCGCGAAATAGGGGAACTGGTCGGTGAAAAGACCCCGGGCGCCGTTCAGGGGATACTGAACAGGCTTGAACAGAAAGGTGTCATTAAAAGGCAGCTTGGCGCCGCCAGGTCGATACAGCTCGTTTCTCCTGACGATCAGATGTACGGCAAGCATGTTTTCGTTCCCAAGATTAAAAAGATCAGCAAGCGGAACATAAATGATCTGACGAACATTTACAATATCGAACTGTACCATCCCATTTCGCAGGAAGTCCTGTCGGAAGACGGGGACTATATCATTTCCGAGTGCCCGGCCGACGGATTGACGGAAAGCGGCTTCGGCGCCAACGATATAATCGTCGTCAACAGGGCGGCGGAACTGAAGCCGGGGGATATCGTCCTTGCATTCTATGAGACGATCTCACTCCTGAGAAGGTATTATCCTGAAAGCAACGGCACCATTACTCTGAAAGCAGACTCGAAGGTAATCGACAGGGATAACTTTACCCCGGATGAGATCACGATAATAGGCAAAGTTGAAGGAAGGTACACGAGATTCTGAAGTAAATTTGCCTGGCACGTCAGTCAGCCAGTTATTGCTGTCTGATCGCATATGCAATAACAGTCTGACTGATGCGCCAGGCACTATATTTTAAAAGGCCGGCTCAACTGAGCCGGCCTTTCCTTTTATCTTTTTACTCAACCCATGTGTACATGAAGTACTTGTATCCGAGCGGTGAGGAGTAGAATCCCTGCACCTTCTGGTTGAGCACGTAAATGTCGACGTAGTAGTAGATCGGGCAAAGCATGCTTTCCTCGAAGATTATGTCTTCGGCTTCATGCATCAGCTTGTAGCGTTCCTCGGGATCAGATGAGGTCTTGATCCTCCTGATGAGTTCGTCGTACTTTGCATTGCTCCACTGAGCATCGTTGTTGCCGCTGTCAGTTGTCCACATGTCGAGGAACGAGATCGGATCGTTGTAGTCTGCAAGCCAGCCGTTACGTGCGATGTCATATTCGCCGTTTTTGCGGGTGTTGAGGAATGTGTTCCAATCCTGCGACTGCAGCTTGACATTGACACCAATCTCTTTCCACATGCTCTGGACAGCTTCAGCGATAGCCTGATGTCCTGTACCCTCGTTGTAGAGGTATTCCAGAGTCGGCAATCCTTTGCCTTCCGGATATCCTGCTTCAGCAAGCAGCTTCTTGGCTTCTTCCAGGTTCTTTTCATATGCTGCACCTGTAGGATCGTAGTAATCGCCGCCTACCTCACGGAATTCCTTGGTCGGATCCGCATCAGAAAGTCCTGTCGGAACAAATGCACCTGCGGGCTGCTGTCCGGCCTTGCCTATGTTCTTTACGATCCATTCACGGTCTATGGGCCCGATGAATGCGAATATCATGATCAGTATTATAACAACAAAGCTTGTCATCGCTATTTTGTTTCTTTTAAACCTGCGCAGTCCGTCGCGCCAGAAGCTGACGCTCTCGCGCATGACCACAAGGCTTTGTTTTTCCTCATTGTCAGCCGGCAGGAAATCTGAAACATCCAGCTGCAGGCTAAATGGCTTTTTCTCCTTCATCATTTTCTGTTATCGCTCCCTGTCCAAGTTTCTTTCTCCGTTATTTCAGCTTGATACGCGGGTCTATCAGCTTGTACGCTATATCGACCAGCAGGTTCATCGTGATCAGCAGCGCAGCAAGGAAGACCGTAGTACCCATGATCAGCATGTAATCCCTGTTTGTTATGGAGCTTATGAAGTCATTCCCAAGCCCGGGAATGGTGAATATTTTCTCGATCACGAAGCTCCCTGTCAGCGTATACGCAAGCAGCGGCCCAAGGTAAGTGACCACCGGCAGTATCGCGTTCCTCAGCGCATGCTTGAAAATCATTTTGAAATTCGAAAGTCCTTTTGCCCTTGCAGTCCTCATGTAATCCTGCCCCAGCACCTCCAGCATGCTCGAACGCATCAGCCTGGTGATGTAGGACATCGGGTAAAATGAAAGGGCCATCACCGGCATGATGTAGTGCAGCGGCGAAGACAGCCCGTATGTCGGAAGCAATTTCAGCTTTACGCTGAATATCATCATCAGCACCGTCGATACCACGAAACTCGGTACCGCTATGCCGCAGGTCGACAAAACGATGATGACGTTGTCGATCCATTTCCCCCTGTTCATTGCTGCTATGCTGCCGAGGGTGATGCCCACTATAAGAGCAAAAAGGACGGATATGCCCCCGACTTTCGCCGACGACTTGAACCCGTTCGATATTATCTGGTTTACTGTACGCCCCCTTTGCTTCAGCGATGGACCCATGTCGCCCCTGAGCAGCCTGGTCATATAGTTCTTGTACTGGACGATCAGAGGCTGGTCGAGCCCGTATTTTTCGTTCAGGGCTTTCAGCGTCGCTTCCGACGGCGCTTTTTCAGCAAGGAAAGGCCCGCCGGGAACCAGGTTCATCAATATGAACGTAATCGTTGCAACAAGCCACAGCGTGACTACTGCAAGCACTATCCTTTTTAAAATATATTTTCCCAAACAAAGACACCCTTTCTGTTATGCCCCGGCAGGAAAAATCGTCCGGCGCCGGGCGGATGACCCCAAAATAGTCTGTAAACATAATACATGAAAGAAAAAAAATAATGCAATTCGAAAAAGCATTTATTTTTCACTAAAATTTTTAACTATGTTGCAAAATATTGTGTTCACGGGACACCTGTCCACCCCGCCGGACGCCTCTGTTCCAGGCATTTGGGGCTGCCTGGCGCCGACGGGCCATGTTCCCGCGATTTATCCTGGATTTCGGTAAACCGGCTATTCTCTGTTATAAATATACATTATATTGACTTATTTGTATAAATTTTATGTTTACTTATTTGTTGCACACTAAGGCGATAGGGCCAAATTTCGAACCAAAACGATAATAAACAATATTATGTGATAATATATGTCAATATATGCTGGTATATAAAAAAGCAATATGGAAAATCCATATTGCTTTTATACTTTTCCAGGAATAATTATGATGTCGGTGCATAATTATAAGCTCATTGCCCGGCAAGTCTCACTTCTTCAGCTATCAGCCTGCCCATTTCGGCCGTACCCACTACGGTGCCGCCGAAAGACGCGATGTCGGGAGTCCTGTATCCCTTCTCCAGGACTTTTACTGCCGCGTTTTCGACCAGGTCCGCCGCGGCGTCTTCGCCAAGCGAATAGCGGAGCATCATGGCGGCGGACAGTATAGTAGCTATCGGGTTCGCCTTGTCCTGTCCCGCTATGTCGGGCGCAGAACCGTGGATGGGCTCATAGAGCCCGGGTTTTCCGCTTCCAAGGCTTGCAGAAGGGAGCATGCCTATGGAACCCGTTATCATGGAAGCTTCATCGGACAGTATATCGCCAAACATGTTCGTCGTCACGATGACGTCGAACTGGCGCGGATTCCTGATAAGCTGCATTGCTGCATTGTCCACGTACATGTGGTTAAGCGTTACGCCGGGATAGTCCCTTGACACCCTTGTCACGACCTCCCGCCACAGCCTCGAGCTTTCCAGCACATTTGCCTTGTCCACGGATGTGACGATCCCCCGGCGCCTTGAGGCTGCCTCGAACGCTATCCTTGCTATCCTCTCTATTTCAGGCACTGAATACCTTTCCGTATCATATGCCCATTCATCCGGAGTCCCTTTCTCCGATCTGCCTCTTTCGCCGAAATAGATGCCGCCTGTCAGTTCGCGGACGACCAGTATGTCTATTTTCCCTTCGACGATCTCAGACTTGAGCGGAGACGCTTCTCTCAGTGTTTCATAAATGACTGCAGGCCTGAGATTCGCATACAGTCCGAGCCCGGCCCTTATGCCAAGCAGCCCTGCCTCAGGCGTCCTGTCACGCGGAAGCCCTTCCCACTTCGGACCTCCGACGGCGCCAAGCAATACGGCGTCGCACTCTTTGCATGTCTTCAGCGTTTCCTCCGGCAGCGGAACTCCGCATTCATCTATCGCACAGCCACCCATCAGTACTTCGCTGAAAGTAAAGCTGATGCCGCATTTTTCACTGACCGCTTCAAGGACGGCGATGGCCTGGTCAACGATTTCAGGGCCTATCCCGTCGCCTTTGATCACTGCTATCCTGTAATTCAAATGCCCATCCTCCTGTTCCTGTATATGTCCTGGGGATCAACAGATATCTGCCCCGTCGGAATCTGAACGGTTCGATGCCGCGTGAATCTTAATATATGCTGCATCGGACACACAGAACCTACCGGATAAACCGGGAACATCAGCCCTGGTTCCTGATATATCCGACAAGCCCGTCTGCTTTGATGATCTCCTGAATGAATGCAGGGAACGGCATCGCCTTGTATGATCTTCCCTTTGTCCTGTTGGTTATGGTACCGGTATCGAAGTCTATCTCGACTTCGTCACCGTCTCCGATATCCTCGGCAGCTTCAGGGCATTCAACGATGGGAAGCCCGATATTGATGGCATTGCGGTAGAATATCCTGGCAAACGTCTTTGCTATGACGCAGGATATGCCCGACGCTTTAATCGCTATCGGGGCGTGTTCCCTTGAAGAACCGCATCCGAAGTTCTTACCCGCTACTATAATGTCGCCTGCCTTCACCTTTTTGACAAATCCCGGATCAAGGTCCTCCATGCAGTGGGCGGCAAGCTCTTTAGGATCGCTCGTGTTCAGATACCTTGCAGGGATTATTACGTCAGTGTCCACGTTGTCCCCGTATTTGATAACATTGCCCTGTACTTTCATATCAATACCTCCCGTCCGTCGATCTGGCCTCACAGTTCGTCCGGCGAAGCGATCCTGCCTGCCACCGCTGATGCTGCAGCGACAGCCGGGCTTGCCAGGTAAACCTCGCTCTCCGGATGGCCCATCCTTCCGACGAAATTCCTGTTGGTGGTGGCGACAGCCCTTTCACCTTTGGCAAGTATGCCCATGTGACCGCCGAGGCAAGGTCCGCATGTCGGCGTGCTTACTGCTGCGCCGGCCTCTATGAATATGTCGAAGAGGCCTTCATCCATAGCCTGCTTCCATACCTTCTGTGTAGCCGGGATTATGATGCAGCGCACGTCAGGATGAACAGTGCGGCCTTTCAGCACCTGCGCCGCCATCCTCATATCCTCTATCCTTCCATTGGTACACGATCCTATGACCACCTGGTCTATCTTGATGTTGCCTACCTGGTCGATCGTCCTCGCATTGCTCGGCAGATGCGGGAACGCCACGGTAGGTTTCACCGTGCTCAGGTCGATGAGGTATTCGCAGCAGTATTCCGCATCGTCATCAGCCTTATATACTTTATAGGGTTTCGTGGAATGTTCCTTCACGTACTCGATGGTCTTTTCGTCAACGTCGAAGATGCCGTTCTTGGCACCGGCTTCGATGGCCATGTTGGCCATTGAGAACCTGTCGTCCATCGAAAGGTGTTCAAGCCCGTCCCCGGTGAATTCCATCGACTTGTACAGCGCACCGTCGACGCCTATCATTCCTATGATGTGCAGGATTATGTCCTTGCCGCTCACCCATTTGCCCGGTTTGCCGGTCAGCACGAAACGGATGGCTTCAGGCACCTTGAACCACGCCTCCCCCGTTGCCATGCCGGCTGCCATGTCCGTACTCCCGATACCGGTGGAAAATGCTCCGAGAGCGCCATATGTGCATGTGTGCGAGTCGGCCCCGATTACCACGTCTCCGGGCACTACCAGGCCCATCTCAGGTAACAGGGCATGTTCTACGCCCATGCGCCCGACCTCGAAAAAGTTCACTATGCCCATCTCACGGGCGAACTCCCTTATGAACTTAACCTGCTCTGCCGACTTTATGTCCTTGTTCGGCGTGAAGTGGTCCGGAACGATCGCTATTTTGTTTTTGTCGAACACCCGGTCCCTGCCGATCTTTCTGAACTCCTTCACTGCAACAGGAGTAGTTATATCGTTTCCAAGGACCATGTCGAGCCTGGCCTTTATCAGCTGACCCGCTTCCACTCTCTCAAGTCCGGCATGATCCGCCAGTATTTTCTGTGTCATTGTCATGCCTCTTGTTTTTGCGCCTGTATTGGCCATGTGTCATCCCTCCTGTTCGGCAGTTTGCGGTATCATGTCGCAACAGTCCCGTATTGCGCCGTCTGATCCATATAATGCTGCATTATCCTGTCTTTCGGCTGCCTGATGCTTCCCTGACTGCCGGATAAAGATCCAACTGTTTTGTATATATAATAATGCCTGACAGATTGCGATTCTTCCTGATACTTACTGAAATTCGGGGCCAATATGAACGTTTTTTGTCATACAAAGACTACCTGGCGTTTTTCTTCCTGTATTGCAGCGGTGTCAGGCCGGCATATTTCTTGAACATCTCGTTGAAACGCTGCTGATTTGAAAAACCTACACTCAATGCGATGTCGCTTATCCTGAGACTTGTGTCCACGAGCAGTTCCTTGGCCCTGTCGATGCGGACCCTGAGCAGATAACTGATGGGACTCATGCCCGTTTCTTCCTTGAATGCCCTGGTAAAATAGCTCGGGCTGAGAAAAACGTATTTCGCTATATCTCCCAGCGAGATATCGCGCTCGAAATTGTTGTGGATGTAATTTATGGCAATACCGATGAGTTCCTTGAGCTTGGAACTTTTGAGCTTTATGCTGTTTTCCCACTCCATCTTGAGAGCACGCGAAAGCAGTACGAACAGTTCCATGATGAGCAGGTAGTTGAGGAATTCGCTGCCAGGTTCTGAACTGTCCCTCTCCTTCATTATCCTGTTCAGCAGTATGACTATCTCGTTTTTGGGACTTACCTTCAGTTTTATATATGGACTTGCTTCCTTATTGCTGACGAAATTGAGGAAGTCTTCCAGCGGGATTTGAGCATACTCCCCGTTTATCCTGTTTTCGAACGTGAAATAGAGGACGATGAATTCGCATCCGCTTTCCGACTTGACGATGAATTTGTGATACTGCATGGGTTTGATTATGATGATGTCATTGGGGCCAAGCTCGACCTTGTGGCCTGATATCTCGAAAACCGCACAGCCCTTTTTCATGTACACCATTTCATAATTATCATGCCTGTTGGGCTCCATGGACCAGGAGGCGTCCTGGATCCTCTCAATCGTTCCCACCACCACGGGCAGGAAATTCGAAGAATTGAGCAGCCCTTCCCATGCCTTCGGAAGCAGCCTTTCCATCGTATCACCTCTGCTTTCTTTTTAAATTATAGCATCGGTGACATTCCTTGAAAAGGAGAGGGAATGGAGGCCTTCACGCCTCCATTTCCCCGGGATCGAATCCTGCCAGCAGCCTTTTCAGTTCCTCCACTTCGCTTTTGCTCAGCGTTATCCCTCTCCCCATCTTCTCATGGTTCTCGTCCCAGTCCCTTATGTCCAGCTTGGGTTTGCGGTCGTTCCAGCTGACAAGGTTGACTTCCTTTTTCCATCCCTTAGTACCCTCTCCGATCACTCCTATGAATTTTGTGATCTCATACTTCAGATCCGCCATCCTGTTTGCTCCTTTCGTTCAAGGTTTGGTGACACTCCTCCTCATGTGGTATTCCCTTCGGGATGATGAGTGTCACGCATCTAAACTGGTGTGGTGACACTTCTCTGCAGGAGGGAAAGTTGTATGGGGACACTCCTTTGCGAAGAGGCATTCCTCTATGGTTAAGGAATGTCCCCTTGGATTCCTCTGTGGAAGAGAAGCGTCACGCATCCAAATCGGTGTGGTGACACTTCTCTGCAGGAGGGATTCCTCTGTGGAAGAGAAGCGTCACGCATTTGTTTAGGGAACAGCCGAGAGTTCGATCCGGCCGTTGCTTTTTGCATACGCAAGGAAAACTGCCTGGTCCTGGGTCACCTCAAGCACTATGTACCTGGGTGTTTTTCCGTTATCGCCGCTCTTTATGACCATTCCGTCCTCGTCAACAAGTCCTGCTATCCTTATATTTTTCATCATTTTCATCCCGGTCTGCGAAGGATTGACGCTGATCACGCCTGTTGCCTCCGGGCAGGCACTATCCTGGCTCATATGGTTCGGTACGAAAATCACATCTACATGCTGGTCTTTTTCCAATTGCCAGGCATTTGCCTGGTCCCATCCAGGCTCAAGGCAGAAAAGCCTGTTGGATTTGACCAGCACTTTCACTTTGTCATCCTCTTCCTGAGCCAGCCTTCCCTTAAGCAGCATTTCTCCGCCATAAATGGGGTCTGCCGCTCTCATCCCGACAGCATCCTCGATCCTTCTCACGGCATCCCTGTGTACGGCGCTGCTGCCTATTTCCCTGATTTCGAGCATTTCAGCGGTTATAACGGCGTCCTCGCTGATATCCCTTGCCGCAACGACGACTTTTTCCCTGGTTTCATATCCGGAGGCATTCGAGATTATCTTCATCTCGATCGCCACAAGCAGAACGATTATCACAAAAGCTCCGCAAATCCAGCCATATCTTCTCATATCCACACCCGTACCAATGATATTCTATCAGTTGTTTACCGGTATTTCAGTATCGGCATGTACGATTATGTCGACATATTCCCTTCCCAGCATTTTAAGTATTATACTTCTGTAGAGCGATGGCCTCACAGGCACTCTGATGCTGCTGTGGACAGTCGGCCTCATGATCGTCACCCCTTCAGGGCACTGCACAGGAAAACCGCTGCTGCAGATTTCCAGCGACAACACCTCTACACGCCCTTCCGCCACCGAATCAGGCTTTGGTTCCAGGTCATCGTTGAGCCTCAGGTTGACACTCAGCATCTGTCTGTATATCTCCAGTATATCAGACCGCTCGGCGTCGACGCGCACCTTTCCCAGTTCCGTACCGGACAGGGCATTGTATGCCGATATGTTGGTCATGTCCACAGAATCCCTGATGATCCTTGCCTTTTCCATCAGTATGTATTTCTCAATGACTGCCGAAAAGACAGGCATTATGACAAATACCAATATAGCGGCCATCAGCACGATCTGCGTGACTGCGCTGCCATTTTCCCTGACAGGGATCTTCTTTTTCATCAGTTGACCACCTTTCGCGACATGGTCGTTTTGTCGTACACTATCCGCAGCGTCACGTCACCTCTGCCAAAAAGCGACGTCACCCTGCTATAGGTGTAATTCCCTTCCACGCGCAGCGTCAGCCTTTCACCCTGTTTCGCATTTTCCGTGGCCGTTATCACTACTCCGGTGAGCCCTCTGCTCTCAAGTTCCGCTTTCAGTTCCCGCCTTTTTTCACTGCTAAGTCCGCCGTCATTCTCCATGTTCAGCAATGCGCTCCTGCAGATCATGTCAATGTCAGCTTTAACTGAAAGAGGTATGAAAAATTCCACCATATATACGAGCAGAAAGACAACAAATACAAGCATTATTCCTGTCATCAAAGGCTTGACGGGCATTTCGCGCTCTCCTTTATGCGTTTGCTGCTTTATTGAGAATCTGCATTACAGGGAAGAAGGAAATATCCTGCTGTATATGATATCATTCCACCATTTGGCGAGGCCTTCCATAAGGTTTTTGGCAAACGACTGCATTTGCGGGATGACGATGAACCCGGCTATTATCAGTGCCGCAGCTATGCCAAGCAATTCATTGAGGCCAAACCCCTCCTGTTTGCTGATAAATTTTTCATTTACGAACCTGATGAGTTTCATTTATAACCCCCCGTTCATCAGTTTATAAATATCCTGCCCACTGCCTGACCAACATCGTCAAGCATGGGGACTATTATCATCACGGCAATTATGGCAACGAACACGGCCGCTGCCGCAACACCCCTGTTCCTGCAGTTGTCGGTCTCAGCCTGTATATAGTTGAAGTATTTCTTGAACATGATGTCCTCCTGTTTTTCAAGCAGATCCCTGTTGTCGCCTGTCTGCACTCCCTGTTTAAGGGCAAGGCAAAGGGTCTCGGCTTCATGGGTGTCAAAGCTGGAACGGAGTTCTTCAAGAGCGCTGTCTATGTCCATCGTCAGTTCATACCTGGCTGCCACCCGTATGAGCACATCCCTGATATCCCTGTCATCCGTCGTCTCATACACGGTCCGTACGGCATCGGTCGGTTTCACGCCTGATGAGATCTGGTTATGCAGGTATTTATAAATCCTGTATATGTGCTTCTGGAAGCGCAGGTTTACTTTACGCCTGTTTGCGGATATCACCGCAGTCGTGATCGAGTTCAGCAAAACTACTGAGGCTATCGGTCTTACAATGTCCGGATAATTGATACACAGCGCCGCCAGGAAAACGACTGCCGAAACCACATACCTTATAAAAATGTATATGAGAGGGGCAAATTCTCCCCTGTAGCCGGCTTTCCTCATTTTATCCCTGGCCTTCCCGTATATGCTTCCTTTTTCGATTAATTTCCCGCAGGAAGCAAGGCTTTGCTCCACCAGCATCGAACATCGCCTGTATACCGAAACGGCCGGCTTTCTCGCCCCCATTGCTTCCAGCACCCTTCTCGAACCAAGTAATGATGAACCTTTGGAAAGCAATATTCCAAGCAGCACATTTGATGCCGCCAGCAGTATAAACATGATCCTGTTTTCCTGGAATAAAACCGCAAAATGATCCAGCACGATATCACCCTGCCATTAACGGTTCTCCGGTTGTACGCATGCAAATGCCTTCCTGTGCTGATTTTCTTTTTCCGTTCCTTTCAGAACTCACTTTCTGATTTCCTTTTAAAGGTTTCCTGTTCGTGATTAACCGCTCTGCTTAACGGCTCCTGAACCTGGTTATGCCGGCGGTCAGGTAAAAGCCGACCGCATACATTATGCTGAATACCGTCAGCAGTATCTTCCCGTTGAGCGTCCCAAGGTAAAAGATCTCGACCTTCGGTGACATGGTTATGAAAAAGTATGACAGCGGCAGCACCGCGAACATTACGGCGCAGATCACCATCCTGTCCCTGTACGTCGATATCCTGCGCCTGTTGTATTCCTCATCGATTTTGTAAAACTGGTTTTCCAGGTTAGTCAGCAGCTTTTTGATATCTCCCCTGTGCCTGATGCTCAGCTTGATGTTTACTATAAAATCGCTGAACTGGACATCATCCACCTTCATCTGCAGCATCTCCAGCGCTTCGCACGGATCCATACCGCTGTTCACCTGTATGACCATGTCCCTTACGAATGTGTGAAGCGGCTCCCCGATATTGGAATCGAGCGACTTTTCGAACGCATACATGATGTTTTCCTTTACCGAGCACCACCTGTTGAGCACCGATATGTACTCGGACAGCTTTTTCCTGATGGTCTCCGCATTATACCTCGCCATAAGTTCCAGCAGGAACAGCGGCGTTGCCGACAGAATCCCGCTTATCACGACAGCCGAAGGGACAAACCCAAGTATCCTGAAAACATACCGGTAAGATGACACAAATATCAGCAATACCGTCAGCATGAGGATGTATATATTCATAAAAGGTATATAACGCCTTATGTTCGATTTCTCTATGTAAAGCAGTTCGAGCCGTTCAAGCAGGCCGAGCCTGTCTTTCCATGCAGGGTCATACATCCCGTTCCCGGATCTGCTCCCGCTGCCGCCTGTAATATAAGCATTTTTCCCTGACAGTCTCTGCCGGAACCAATTCCTTAACTTCCCCGGGGCATCAGCGCGGCTGAGGCTGCGGGCGGCTATCACCGCGAATACTATATCCGCAGCGGCAAGCAAGGCAGAAATGACGACCAGCATCGTCATCACCCCCTGTCTGCGGGGTACAGCCTTTTATAGACAAACGTGTCTGCCTGCCCGTCATATCCGCGCACTTCAAGGACTTCCACGACGCGGAACTCCTTCAGGTAGAAAATGTAGTCGATACTCCTGCCCAGCACTTCCTTTATGGTTTTTTCACTTTCACCTATATTGGCCCCCTTGCTCAGCGTCAGCAGCCGGCCGAATGCATCTTCGGCGCTTTCCGAGTGGGTGGTCGCTATGCCCCTGTGCCCTGAGAACGCGGCCTTGATAAATTCCCATGCCTCGTCTCCTGTTATTTCTCCCACGCAGTATGTATCCAGGCTCATGGTCAGACCGTCACATACGAGATCCTTCAGTGTTACAGGCCTTCCGCCTTCATTTTTCTTTTTGACCCTCTGTTCGATACAGTAAGGCTTATCCGGGTATATCTCGGCGTCGGACTCCACGATGAGCACCCTCTCCATCTCCGGCAATATATTTATAAAAGCCCGCATGAGAGTTGTCTTCCCGGCCGCTCCCTTTCCGCAGAACAGTACCGACGCGTCGCTGGCCGCCAGTTTCCTGAGCAGCGCCTCAAGCTCATCGTCAAGCATCCCGAGCCGTTTCAGGTCTTCTATCGTGTAACTGTTTTTTCTGTGCTTGCGTATGCTGATGGACGGGCTCGATATGTTCCTTGGCTTGATGGAGACATTTATCCTCAGCCTGTACTTTTCGTCAGTCACCCTGCAATGGCTGTCGTTTTCGTTGAGGATCCCGCCGTTGCGTATTGCCACAAGCTTGCAGTATGTGTCGAATATTTTTTCACTCCCGAAATTTACAGGTATCTTGCTCCGGATTCCGTGCCTCTTTATGACGAACTGGTCATAGGCAGTGCCGTCTATGTCGGTGATGTCCTCATCGTCTATGTACGGCTGGAGCAGGCCATATCCGAACATGAAGTCCATGACCTTCCTTATCAGTTCGTCCCTGTCCATACCTGCATGGTACCTGTGCATATCGATATTCTTTATGATCACAGTTTCCAGCGCGCTCCTCGGGGCGCGCCCGGCCGACACATCTGCCACCAGTGAAGGGCATTCCTTAAGGATGTCATTGGTGATGCCCGTTATGATCGTATTTATGTCACGGCTGGCTTTTTCAGTGATGTCATGTTTATCGAAAAACAGCTTGTGATGCGACCTGACCACAGGCATTGCTTCATCCCTCCAAAGGTTTGTTCTTTTTCTTCATACCGCCGGCCAGGATCCCGAATATTTTCAGGGCCGGCATGAAACCCGCCGACGGCATGAAACCGAGTTTTTTGTGTATGCGGGAATAGTCCTTCAGTATTTCCTTTTCCATGTGGCACACATATGCCCCGTTCATATTCCTGTATAAAACGCGTTTCCTGCTGTATGGCACAGTCCCCAGCAAATTGCCCTGTGTTGCCTGCGCAACTTCCGCCCTGCTCAAATCGGATGCCCCGTCATATTCGAAGAGGACGAATTTTGTGTTTTCAGGCGGAAGGTGCTGTTTTTCGCTCAGAAACGCAATGTACGAGTTGAATTCGCGAAGTTGCCCGATATCTCCCTTTACTGCCGCTATATTGATATCCGACCTCAAAAGGGCTGCCAGAGTAAAGGCGTCATATATCGAACGGTTCACAAGAAGCACGGTGATGTCGAAATGCCTGTAGCACCTGTCGATAAGGTGTATCACACTGTCTTCGCTGTAGTATTCATAATTGTCAAGGCGGTAATTCCCGGTGATTATATACAGGTTTTTCATCTCTTTTCTCGTTACGGCAGCCATTTTCAGCAATTCAGGCGTAAGCGCGTTTTTTGCGGCGGCGTCCATGACGGCATCAAGGCCCGAACGCCCGGGCATGCCGTGCCTTGACAACTGCGGAGGGTATTTGGCCACATTCAATATGAGATCCGCCCTGGGCGCCAGCAGGTCGAGATCTGCAACGAGCACCTCGCTCCCCGTCAGCATTGCTGCCGTATATGCAAGCTCACAGCCGAACTCGGCGTTGTCCCATACCGTTATGACCATCCTCCTGAAACTGTATGCAGGAAGGCCGCATCCATGCCCATCATCCCCATCAGGCGTGTCCTCTTCCTCATCTTCACACTCTTTGCCGCCGGGCGGCAAAAAGCTCCCCCGGATCGCGTCCGGAAAATGATCCGGATCCGGGTATGGATACGGGACAGGCCCGGTATCCCTGTACCACGGAGACCCTGTATCCCAGCATGGAAACGTCCCTTTCCTTTCCCGCAGGGCAACCAGGTCTGCAAGCAGTTCAGCTGCGCTCTGGTAACGGTCCGCAGGCGATTCACTGGTGCATTTCGATATGATCGATTCGAGGCCGGGAGACAGGCTGCCGTCATAGCACCTGATCGGCTCGAGCCTGAACGGTGGCTCGACCGGACTTTTGCCCGTGACCAGGTGGTGCAGCGTCACGCCGAGGCTGTATATGTCGGAAACCGCGCTTGTCTGACCGATACCGAACTGCTCAGGCGCCGCATATCCGCGTGTCCCTATATATACCGTGTCCGCATCCGAATGCGGCTTATACTCGCGGGCGGAACCGAAATCGACGAGTTTGAGGGTGCCTTTCGCCGTAAGCATGATGTTAGCCGGCTTTATATCCCTGTATATGACAGGGTTGGGCTTTACCGAGTGGAGATAGTCCAGCACCGTACAAAGCTGTACGGCCCAGTCTATGACGGTGTCTTCGGCTATCCTTCCTTCGGCTTCGAGCTTTTTGTCCAGCGAGATGCCTTCGATGAATTCCGTTATCATGTAAAGCTTTCCATCCAGCTCCACTATGTCGTACAATTTTGGCAGCGCGGGGTGGTCCAGCCTTGCCAGCAGGGCCGCTTCGGGCGGGAGTCCTGCTTCGCCGGACCGTTGGCCGCTTATTTCCTTGATCGCCCAGTGCCCTCCCGTTTTCGTGTTCCTTGCGAGATAGACGGTACCCATCCCGCCTCTGCCCAGTATCCCCTCGATAAGATATTTTTCTGCAAAAATATCTCCTGCCTGCATGGCGAACCCCCAATATTGCGATACATATCATTGTCGTTTGCTGTATGTTCCATAGATGTAATATTTTTACATATATTTGTGTGACTGATTTTACCATATTTGATAGCCAAAATCTATACTTTTTGTAAATATTTTCTTGGTTTATTACGCAATATATTCGCAAATGTAGATTTTAAGCGGAAAATGAAGCATTAAAGAAAATATGTGAGCCGGGAAATAATCCCCGGCATCCGGCGGGTCCTGCGGTAGGGTCCCGCCGTCCGGCCAGCCTTTACTTTATACCTGATAAAAAATATAATAAGGGTAAACCTACGAAGTATCGAAGCCGGTAAATAATATGGAGGTAAATGTGGAATGAAGATCACCGGAGTTACATATGCAGTGAGGAAGACGCGCAGAGCCCGGTATGTGATACTGGCCGTACTTATCCTTCTCCTCGTTGCGGCAGCGGCAGTGATCGCATTGTCGGTCTACGAAAGCTGGCAGTTGCTGCACCCGGACAAAAAGCCGATAGATGCATTTTCCTCCAATATAGTGCCTGAATACAGGGATATAACCTTCAGGGGAGCAGACAGCACGATAGTGTTGAAAGGATGGCTTTTTCAGGTCAAAAACGCCAGCCGTGCGGTCATATTCGTACATTCATACGGTAAAAACAGGCTTGAGTTCGGTGTGGACACGGTTTACCTCATAAAGGAGTTCATGGCCCGGGGCTACAGCGTACTCACGTTCGATCTCAGGAATTCCGGCGAGTCGGACGGAAATAGCTGCACTTTCGGTTTTTATGAAAAGGATGATGTGAAGGCCGCTATAAAATACATTAGAGATCAGGGTTACAAAGATATCGTCCTGATGGGCTTTTCAACAGGCGCGTCAGCAGCCATAATGGCATGCGCAGAAAGTACGCTGGCCGACGGCACTGCGATGGTGGACGCAGTCATCGCCGACAGCCCGTATTCGGATCTTAAGAGCTACTTTTCAAGCAGCCTGCATAAGTGGACAGGCCTGCCTTCCTTCCCGTTCAACAGGATCACGGCTTTTGCGGTTGGTGTGGCCGGAGGGTTCAAATTGACGGATGCGAGCCCCGTCGATGTCATGACGGCTGAAAACCTGCCTCACCTCATGCTGATCCACAGCCGCAACGACGACCTGGTACCTGTCATAAATTCCATCGAACTGTACCAGCAGTATTCCGGACTGAATGCTTCCGGCGCCGAGTTCTGGCAGACTGAGTATGAAGGTCATGCCAGCGGTTACATTGAAGACAGGGATAGATATATGGAAAGGATATTCTCCTTCCTGGACCGGGTATACCCGGACTGAGCCATCATTTCTTTTTATCCAGGAAAAACGAAGGGGCTCCCCCGGCGTCCGGCCTGTTGTAGGCATTGTTCAGCTTTTTCGCCTGGTTCAGCCTCCTGATCTGCGAGCCGATCTCCTCGAGCAGTTCCCTGCATTTTGCACTGTTGTCCTTCTCGATGCTGCTGATCTTCCCGACAAGCGCCAGGACTTCCCCTGTTGCCTGCTTCAGTTCCCTGGCCCCGGGAAACCTCGAAGCATCCAGTTCACTTAGATCCTTTACGCCGGCAGCCGCTTTCAGCCTGTCCATGCAGGCAGTGAATTCCTCGTCCAGCCTGTCGATTTCATCTATCCGCTTCTGTTTTTCTTCCACCAGTTCCTGCAGCCTTTCCAGCGATTTGCTGTCGATGGCGCCGGTCTGCTCCACGGTCAGTTCCAGCATTTCTGCGAGCAGTGCCTTTTTCCTGCTCAGCAGTTCTGTCATCCTGCCTGTATCATCCATGTTACCAGTTACCATAAGCCCTCTTCGTTATAATGGTTTCTCTGCGGTATATCCGGCGGTGTATTTACTACTCCGCTGCCCCGGCGGCTTTCTTGTTCTGCTGCTTCGCTATTTTCATTGCCTGGGCCCACGTGTCGCGGAGTTCCCTGACAAAGCGCAGTACTTCGTCCAGGATCGCGGTGTCTTTCCTGATGTTTGCCTCGAGAAGCCTGTCAAGGAAATAGTCGTACAGCATGTTCAGGTTGTGCGAGATCTCATACTGCATGTTGAGCGACGCCTTGAACTCGTTTACGATATCCTGCGCCCTGATTATGTTTTCATGGGCCCTGGGGACATCCTTCTCTTCGATGGCTTTCCGGGCTATCATTATGAATTTGATCAGCCCGTTGTAAAGCATGAGTGTCAGTTCCTCGGGACTTGCCGTCATGATCGCGTTCTGCTTGTAAGTATCATACGCATTCGATGTAACCATTTCCACACCTTCTGCCTTTCTTTGATGTTATCGTTCTGTCTTGTGTATGTTTTCGGCTCATCTCATGAACTGCTGTGCAAGCCATGCACTCTGGTAGTTCATCTCATTGATCAGCCTTTCCAGTTGCGCAAACTGGATGTAGTACTGGTTTTCCTTTATAAAGAGCTCCTCGTTCAGTTCCGCTATCTTTTTGTCATATGCGGCTATCTGCTGGTACAGCGTATTACTGTACAGCGACCTGTCGCCGATCATGCCCGCCTTTTCCAGAAGGGCTCCCCTGTGTCCGTTGATCGTTGTAGTGCGGATGTTGTCCTGGATAACGTCATAGATCCTGTATATGATCCCGGATTCATTGAATCTCTGTTGTCTTGCAGCTGCATTGCTTACTGCCGAGTTGTAGGGGACACTCGACTGTTTCGTGAACAGGTCGATAACCAGGTTCGGATTCGCGGCCAGGGCCTGCTTTAGCTTTTCTTCATCGACATAAAGCTTTCCCCTGTCCACCCAGCTGTTGGACCTGATGCCTATATCCGCGAGAGTCAGGCCTGCGCCCTCGACACTCGCGATAACAGCATTGCGGAAACCTGTCACGATAGCCCGGAGGAGATTGTCTCCGCTGAGCAGTCCGGATTTCGCTTTTTCTTCCCACGACTCGATTTCTTTCTCCGTCATCGCTTCCTTCTGCTCATCCGTCAGCGGCTGGTAATCATATTCCCTTTTCTCGGAAAGCTTCGTATTGATTTTGTCCAGCAGTTCGTTGTATTTTTCAACGAAGCCCTTGATAAGCTCGACGGCTTTTGACGGATCGGAAGATACCGAAAGCTCGACTTCTCCGGCGAAATCCTTCTGCAGGGTGAAAGCGATACCGTTGATGCTGAAGCTGTTCGTCGAGCGCGTTATCACGTGTTCAACCGGCTGATCGTCTTCATCGGTTATGGTCGGATCGATGTAGGTTATGCTTGCATCCCGGCCTCTGATTTCCTCTGTCGTAACCAGCCCCAGTGAAGCAAGCAGTCCGCCGCTGCTGTCAGTTGCCATTATGCGGGCAGTTGCGCCGGTTTCCTTCGTTTCAAGTATGAAAATGTCGTTGAGGCTGTCATAGCTCATCCTGACACCCGCAGCCGTGTTCGAATTGACCGCGGCCATCAACTGGCTGAGGGAGGTCGTTTTTGCATCGAATGTGAAAGTCTGCCCGTTTATCTCGAAGCTTATTTCAGTATTTTCATCATCAATGGCAAGAGGTACGGCGAACCTGTCCCTGATATCATATATATTGGCATTGAGGTTTATTTTGCCTGTATTGTTGTCACTGTCAAGGCCGATCGCCTCAAGCCCTCCGTTTTCCACTGCGGATATCGAGACTTTCGCGTTCGGTTCGGAACTCTCAAGGGTGATTTTGTTGTTTTCAACCTTAACGTTTATGCTGTTTTCTCCGAATCCAAGCTCGGGATTGTCCAAAATGGTCCTCAATACCTGGGCCAGGTCTTCGGCATTTTCATATTTCCCTGCAGGAAGCTCGATCACCTTGACTTTGGGTTCCTCCGAAGAACCGTCCGGACTGACGGTGACCCTGAACTTATTGTTCGTGCCTGTCAGTATGATCCCGGAACCGAGGTCCCTGTTGAATATGTCACTGTAGCCATTATTTGTGGTGTTTGAGAATGTCAGCGTATTGGTCTTGTCTGTCCTGAATATGAGCCTGGTTCCATCTTCGCTCGTATCAACGCTGATCTTCCCGGTCCCGAACGCATCATCCAGCTTGTTCTGCAGGTCCTCCTTGAGGGCGTAGATGT
>Ga0209608_1000580_pt1 | contig 35552 bp, 27 predicted proteins | sample AD_UKC130_MetaG_FD_184428 | JGI IMG/M metagenome (GOLD analysis project Ga0209608, IMG submission 184428) | Active sludge microbial communities of municipal wastewater-treating anaerobic digesters from Canada - AD_UKC130_MetaG (SPAdes) (version 2) | ecosystem: Engineered > Bioreactor > Anaerobic...
GGTTGCTCTTCGAATGCTGAGAAAAAAAAGATGATAGACTCAGTGATCATACCAATACTAAGCATTATAGTAGCTCCTGGCCAGTGAGTAATTTTAAAAAGTGCACCTAAAATAACAAGAGAAGCACCAATACCATACAATTTGGTCATAAAATTTTTGTAAGTTCTACTTTTTACAATTTTGTCTAAAAAACTCATAACTTTATAATTTTTTAATTTTTACTTTATTTTAATTAGTTGATTTTTTTTAACGATAAACATTTGATGACATTGGACCATCATCTTTATGGCGACCTAAATATGTTTGTACATTTCTAAATCCAATATATGAAGTAGCACTATCTTGATATTCATAATCACGAGTACTCACTTGCATATAAAAGCTTATATCTTTCCAACTACCCCCTCTAATAACTTTTCTTTTTAATACAGGTGGATCAGATTCCTTAGCTTCATATGTATAATCCATATTCAAGTCATGAGCATACTGATATGTAGATGGATCAAAAGCATTACTAGTCCATTCAGCCACATTACCAGCCATATCATATAATCCATAATCATTAGGAGAATAATGTGCTACTATGACTGTATGCAAGCCACCATCATCTACATAATTACCTCTTAATGGTTTAAAATTAGCTAGAAAACAGCCATTATAATTACGTGTATAAGGGCCGCCCCAAGGATAAGGACTCAACTGTAATCCACCTCTAGCAGCATATTCCCATTCAGATTCAGTAGGTAATCTAAAATCATTTACATAAGAACTACCCGTTTGGGATAGATATGCATTTAGATAATTAGTACGCCAAATAGAAAATGCTCTAGCTTGTTTCCAATTTACACCAACAACAGGATAATTATCATAAGCAGGATGCCAGAAATAGCTCTGCGTCATTGGTTCATTAAATGAATAAGTAAAATCATGTACCCAGCAAAGAGTATCAGGAAAAACATTAATAACATCTTTTTTAACATATACTGAGCGATCTGAATAACCTTGTGGTCTATTATTCCACATAGGCATAGTTACATTGTCAGTTTGATCACTAGTAAGAGGGCTATCCCAATTTTTAGCAGCAGCAGCACGATAATCTATCCAATAATATTCATAATTCCATTTACGAACATCAAATTGTTTTCTACGGAAAAATCTCTCATGCTCTGGCAGATACATATCAGCGAGAGCTTCTCTTTCTTCTTGTCCTTCCCAGTTAATTTTGGTTTTCCAATTAATAGCTGGTGGGAATAATTCCTCTCCATATTCATTTTGAGTTATTAAATGCTCTTCATTAATTTCTCCTAATATAGTATGAGCTATAGAATCTCTAACCCAATAAACAAATTGTCTATATTCATTATTAGTAATCTCAGTCTCATCCATATAAAAAGCTTGTAAGGAAACAACCTTATTAGTCTGAATTTGATTATAAGGTACATCCTGATCACTTTGGCCCATAATAAATGAACCTAAAGGAATAAATACCATACCATAAGGAGTCGGTTGATACCACATCTGACGATCTCTCACACCCACTAATTGTCCCTTGTCTGAAGTATCACATGCAGTAAAAACAATTGATATTAAACAAACTGTTACTGCGGTTTTTGTAATTGCTCTTAATGTTTTTATATTCATTTTTACCATTATTCCAATTTTTATCTATTAAACGTAAAAAATTTAATTAAGGTTACATCCTTATAAGAATCTTACATTTCTATAACCTTGTTTATATGTCCTTTTTTCTATCAAAAAACAATAATTTATAAATACTTCATGACTACCAGAGCTCACTTTGTGTCTGCCAATAGCTGAAGTAGTAAAATCATAAGAATATCCAAATGAGAGTGGAGCAAGCCCCTGATTAGAACTATTAGCAAAAGGTTGTGCACCTACATTAAGCATAACAGCATCTTGTACTCTATATCCTAAACCAGCCCATACCATTCCCCGATAATACATTTGTACATTAATATCATATTGAGCTGAAACGAAATCAGTTTTAATCAAAGCTGATGGTCTTATTTCAAACTGATCATTATTAAGCGGAAAAATATAACCTCCAGTTATAAAATAATGTCTTTTTAGTTTTAGATTAGAAACATCTGATAGCTCTGCAGAAGACTGAATTAAATTGAGACTAGATAAACCTACCCAAAATTGATTAGGTTTTAATAAAAAAACTCCTAAGTCAGCATCTATAACCATATCTGATTGATTACTTCTTTGCATTAATAATGGATCATTATCTTCTAAAGGATTTAATAATGAAAAGTCTAACCCTTTATCGAGAAAATGGACATTGAAACCAACACCAAGAACAAAATCACGAATATAAAAATTATACGAGTAACCAATTTTAACTCCTGTATTATTCTCGAAACCTAATTTATCGTTATACACTATGAGATTCAATCCTCCATGAATTGGCCTAATATAAGCATCTACAGCTAATAACATGGTTCTAGGATTAACATTATACTCTTTACCATTTACTACCTCACTGAAACCCAACCATTGATTTCGATATAGAGCAGTTGCACAAATTGAATTTTTAACTCCAGCAAAACCAGGATTATAAGCATTAAAATTTTGGAAATAATGAGTAAACTGCGCCTCTTGCTGTGCTTTCAAAAAAGTATTTGACAATAGGAGCATTAAAAATATTGTTATGAATGATAAACTCTTTTTCATAATTCTAAATTTGACTGTAAAATTATATAATTTTTTTTAAATACAAAAATTTTAAAAAAATAATTTTTTTTATTAATATTCCCTTTCATTAAAAATTAAAATTATATTGCAAAAATAAATAAAATTTTTAAAAAACAAATTTTTTTTAATATTAAAAATTTTAATATTCTTCTTATAAATTTATAATGGATTTCCATAACTTTATTTTGTAAAATTATTGCTATACCATAATGAAAACTTACATAATTTTATTAATTTTGCAAATTAAAATTTTTTGATTAGGAGTAGAAAAAATGGCTAATGAAAATATAATAATAGAAGGAGCAAGAGTACATAATTTAAAAAACATATCATTAGAAATACCTTTACATAAACTAATAGTTTTCACAGGACTCAGCGGTAGTGGAAAATCTTCATTAGCTTTCGACACTATTTTTGCTGAAGGACAGCGAAGATATATGGAAACATTTGGAGCCTATGCCAGACAATTCGTTAGTATGTTTGATAGACCAGATGTAGATAATATCACAGGTATACCACCAGTAGTAGCTATAGAGCAAAAAACTATTTCACAAAATCCTCGTTCTACCGTTGGAACAGTTACTGAAATATATGATTATTTACGATTGCTATATGCTAAAGTATCCACAGCATACTCATATATGACAGGCAAACCAATGTTGCAGTTATCAATAGACGAAATTATTCAAAAAATACAAGAAAAATTCAAAGGAGAACATATACATATATTAGCTCCCTTAGTAAAAGCACGTAAAGGACATTACAGAGAACTTTTCGAAAGATATGCTAAACTTGGATTTGAGCAAATGAGGATAGACGGTAAACTAACTACTATCAAACAAGGTATGAAACTTGAACGTTACCAAACTCATGATATAGAACTATGGATAGATGAAGTAGATGTAAGCCCTACTAAATCAAAAAGATTAAAAAATAGCATAGATTTGGCTCTCAAATATGGCGGTGGCAATTTAATAATATTACATAAAGATACACCTACTTACTTCTCAAAAAATTTAATGTGTGAAGATACTGGAATTTCATATCCACTGCCAGAACCGAATACATTTTCTTTCAATTCACCATATGGTGCTTGCCCGACTTGTAGAGGATTAGGTTATGTGAGCGAGATAAATATTGATAAAATTTTCCCAGAAAGAAGAAAAAGTGTCAGAGAGGGCGGTATAGCTCCTTTTGGTGAATACAAAAATAATTGGACTTTTAGGCAATTAGAGATAATTTTACAAAAATATGATCTAACATTGGATGATCCTATAGAAACATTTCCTGATGAAGTAATTCAAACTTTATTATATGGTACCGATGAAATAATAAACATAAATTATAAAGATATCGGCATTACATCTGATTATCAACTAAACTATGATGGCATTATTAATATCGTTAATAAATTAGCTGAAGCAGATAATGCCATGATGCGTAGATGGGCAAATGTTTTTCAAATTATCAAACCATGTCCTACATGCGAAGGAGCCAGATTAAAAAAAGAAAGTTTATATTTCAAAATAGATAATAAAAATATAGCAGAAGTCTCTAATATGGAGATAACGGCATTAATTAATTGGATAGACAGCCTGAATAAAATATTTAATGATAAACAAAATATAATAGCAAAAGAACTTTTAAAAGAATTAAGAACTAGAGTAAATTTTTTATTAGACGTTGGGCTATCATACCTAACACTTAACAGGCCTACATTTAGTTTATCTGGTGGCGAGGCTCAACGAATAAGATTAGCCACACAAATAGGTACTGGCTTGACAGGAGTCTTATACATATTAGATGAACCAAGTATTGGGTTACATCAGAGAGATAATCAACAATTAATAAATTCATTAATTAAACTTAAAGATTTAGATAATTCAATAATAGTAGTAGAGCATGATAGAGATATGATGCTATCTGCAGACCAAATAATTGATTTCGGCCCTGGAGCAGGTGAACATGGTGGTAAAATAATAGCTCAAGGCTCACCAGCAGATTTGAAAAATTGTGAGTCACTAACTTGTCAATATTTAAGTGGAAAAAAGAAATTTACACCAAAGCTAGAACCCAGAGCTGGCAATGGTAAAAACATAACTATTATAGGAGCCAGAGGACATAATCTAAAAAATCTAACTGTTAATTTTCCACTTAATAAATTAATAGGTATTACTGGGGTTTCTGGAAGTGGCAAATCTAGTCTAATAACAGAAACACTATATCCAGCTATATTTAACATTTTAAATAAATCATATCATAATTGCTTAGAGTATGATAATATAGAAGGACTCGAAAATATTGATAAAATCATCATCATAGATCAATCACCTATAGGCAGAACACCACGTAGCAATCCTGCAACATATATAGGAATATTTGATTATATAAGAGAATTATTTGCTCAGCAGCCAGAATCTAAAATGCGTGGTTATACTAAAAGTAGATTTAGCTTTAATGTAGGTGGCGGACGATGTGACACTTGTAAGGGGACAGGTTATTTAGTATATGAAATGAAATTTATGGATAATGTCTATGCAACTTGTCCTACCTGCAATGGCAAAAGATACAATAGAGAAACACTAGAGATTAGGTTTAAAGGTAAAAATATTAGTGAAATACTAGATTTGACTTTTGAACAAGCTTATAATTTTTTTGATGGACAACCAAGACTACAAAGGAGTATAAAAATGATTAATGATATAGGAATGGGCTACATTAGATTAGGTCAATCATCTGTAACATTAAGTGGCGGAGAAGCTCAAAGAGTAAAAATAGCTACAGAACTAATCAAAAAATCTACTGGAAAAACTTTATATATCTTAGATGAACCTACAACAGGATTACATTTCGAAGATATTTCCATTCTATTAAAAACTTTAGATAAATTAGTTGATATGGGAAATACAGTGATAGTAATCGAGCATAACTTAGAAGTAATCACACATTGCGATCATATCATAGATCTAGGACCAGAAGGTGGAAATATGGGCGGTGAAATAATATTTAATGGATCTTTGCCAGAAATCATGACAATAAATAAAGGATATACTGCACATTTTGTGAAAAAATTTATAGCAGAACAACTAGGACAACAAAATATAGAATTATAAATATGATTATTTTCTATAAAAAATGTGGGCTGATAAAATGTAACAAAAAATATAAAGACCTTAAAGTGTAGTAATCATCAAAGATGAATAAATTAACACAAATCATATAAATGACTTAATAACGTAACACATAAAAATATGTGAATAGTTATTTCATAAAAAAGAGTTTAAGAAATGAGAGTGAAGGAATAAAATATATTTATGTTAGGTTTTCTATTGGTTTATTTCTAAGCTCAATGTATTCGTACCATGCACGCCTATCTGAAGCCGCTAAATTTAACATCCTCCCTACATCCTCTATTAATTTATTCAATAAATACTTGTGCTTCACTATATACCACATTATATAACTCTGCAAATATTTAGTAGCTACTCCTCTAAACTTATTATCTATCCACTTCGCAAACCTTACTGTATGCTGTCTAACCGTATTTATGTTGTATGTATCATTCTGATCTTTTACTAGTTCTCGTTTTACTGCCTTACTCTTTAAATTCTTCGACCTAAACTTCTTAAATTCTTTCCTATCTTCTCCACATATCGTGCTACTTGTTGATACTTTATTCCTTAATATCTTTTCTATTTTCACCTTCTTTATTTTATCAAAGCATATTAAATTGAATAGCATATTGCCACTTCTGTCTTTCATCGCCAGCACTGCTACATTGTGCTGCTTCTTCTCCTGAGCTATAAAATATTCTTCTTTTGTTTTATATCTTCTACCTTTTTCTGAATATTTCATAAGCAACTCTTCGAGTTCCATTATCCCAAAAAAGTTTACATTATCATCGAAGCTCCTCAATGCTGTCAATATCCTATGTCTCCATTCGAAACTTGTCGTTAGATCTATTCCTATTTCTTTAGCACATTGCCGTAAACTTTTGCCTTCTAGCATGCATAAAATATAGTCCAGCATTAATTCTTTTTTATGCAGATTGTAAACAAAGGTACCGGTAGTTACTCGGAAGTTTTTTCCACATTCTTTACATTGATAGAGCTGCTGGCCTTGCTGATGACCATTTTTTATAATGTTTATGCTCTCACATTTGGGACATTGGGGCGAGACACTTTGTGCTTTGAGACCTTGGTAGTCTACTACATCTGCATCTTTTTGTTTTAACAGGTAAAAAAGGCCATCGAGGAATGCTAAATGCTCTTGTTTGCCCATAGATAAATATTCTACTAGATTATCAACTAATTGTTTCATAGCTTATTATTTTTTACAAAATTAATTAAAATTTGGAAATGGAATCAAATAAATTTCCAAACAATAAAAATAAAATTTCTTACTGATAATTTTACTATTTTTGCAATAACTGTTTTTTTATGTATTTGATTTTTTATCTTTTTGTAATTTACTTCATACTATTTATTGCTTTTGGATTAATTTTTTTTGCATTAAAAAAACACAAAAAGTACCCCATCAATGTCGATTATACGGTAATAATACCTGTAAAAAATGAAACTGAAAATATTATTTCTTGCATTAATTCTATATTAATACAATCTTATTTGCCTGCAAAAATTCTTATCGTCGATGATCATAGCTCTGATAATATTTTGAAAGTGATTCAAAATAATTTTTCGCAGTATGGTTTTATAAAATATATTAAGTTAGAGGATGAGGAATATGGCAAAAAATTAGCAATAAAAAGAGGACTTTTAGCAAGTAATACTGAAATAGCGTTAATAACCGATGCAGATTGTGTTTGGCATAAAAATTTTAGTGAAAATTTTTATTTTGATGTTAAAAAAAGATTGATTTCTTTTCCTGTTGTTTATTTGAATAGTTCTAGTTTTATTTCTAAAATATTTCAAGTGGAATTGCTTTTGCTAAATAGTGTGGGCTGGGGTAGTATGTTTTTAAAAAAACCATTTTTGATTTCTGGTGCTGGCATGATGCTTCAAAAAAATGATTATTTGCAATTTTGTGAACAAGTTGAAACTCCAACTAGTCATGGTGATGATATGTATTTTTTAGAGTTCATTAAAAAGAAATATGGTAATTCAGCTATTCAAGTTAATTTATCGCCAGGATCATTAATATTTACAAAGCCTCCAAAAGATTTGAATGAATATTTGCATCAGAGAGCTCGATGGTCTTCTAAAACTCCATATTATAAAAAATTTTTATCATGGTTTTGGGCAGTATTGACATTAATTATACAATTAGTAATCCCAGTAATGTTAATTTTTAATGTTAAGTTTGGCATTTTATTGTTATTTATAAAACTATTAGCAGAGATTTTTTTATATTCATCTGCAGTTAATTTTTTTAAACTATCTTATAATTTATTGGCTTGCATTGTTTTTAGTCTATTTTCATGGATATTATTAATTTTGATAATATGTAGATGGGCTTATGGATTTGAATGGAAAAAAAATTAAAAAATTCCATTTTATTACGTCAGTCTTTTTACATAATTTTGCAATAAATAAAATTTAGAATATTTATGAAAAAAATTATTAGTATTGTCATTTTTACAATCGTTTTTGCTACATTTATTTTTTCTCAAAATAAATCTTATACATTTGGTGTAGCTTTTTATAATTTAGAAAATTTATTTGATACTATTGATGATCCCCATAAAAATGATGAAGAATTTTTACCTGATGGATTGAAAAAGTGGAATAGTGAAAAATATAATAAAAAATTAAATAATATTGCTTTTGTCATAGATAAATTAAATCAAAAAGTAGGTGATAAGGGTATTATTTTGATGGGTGTCAGTGAGGTAGAGAATATATCAGTTTTGAAAGATTTAGTTAAAAGAGAGCCAATAGCTAATTATAAATATATGCCATTAGTTATAGAAGGTCCAGATCGTAGAGGAGTAGATGTGGGTTTTTTATTTAGATCAGACTATTTCAAACTTTTAAAAGCTGAAGCTAAAAATTTGTATATTCCAGAAAATCCCGATTTCAAAACTCGTAATCAATTAGTAATCAAAGGGTTACTTTTTAATACAGACACGGTTTTTGTAATAGTTAATCACTGGCCAAGTCGTGTAGGTGGTGAAAAACGTTCTGCTCCTATGAGAGCTGCTGCTGCTCAGAGATGCAGAGCTACGGTAGATTCTATTTTAGCCATTAATGCTGATGCTCAAATTTTTATTATGGGTGATTTCAATGACACTCCTACTAATTCTAGTATGTTAAAAATTTTAAAGGCTGCACCTACTATCGAAGAAGCTAAAGAAACTAATTTATTTAATCCTTATTATTTCCTACAAGAAAAAAAAGGTATGGGCTCCAATGCTTATAATGATGTATGGAGTTTCCTAGATCAAATAATCATTTCATATAATATAGCTACTAGTAAAAATAATATTAAATATAAAGGTGCTTATGTTTTTAATGAGCCATATTTATTACAAACTGAAGGTAATTTCGCTGGTTATCCCTTTAGAACTTATGTGGGCAATAATTTCATGGGAGGATATAGTGATCATTTGCCAGTATATTTATTATTAGAATATAAAAAATAATCTTAAAAAAATGAATGCTTTAGAAGTAATATTCCAACATCGTAGTATTAGAAAATATAAAAACGAAAAAATTTCCGATGATATTTTATTAAATATATTAAAAGCAGCTACTAGAGCAGCTACTAATGGTAATATGCAATTGTATAGTATCATTATTACTACTGATGAAGAAGATAAAAAGGCTTTAATGCCTTTACATTTTAATCAAGAAATGGTTTTAGATGCACCTGTATTATTAACTTTTTGTGCAGATCTGAATAGATTTACTAAATGGTGTCAATATCGCAATGCAAATCCAGGTTATGATAATTTATTATTCCTTTTAAGTGCCATTGCAGATACTATTTTAGCTTCACAAAATGCTATTTTAACTGCTGAGTCATATGGGTTGGGGACGTGTATCCTAGGCACACCGTTATATACAGCTAGAGAACATATAGAATTTTTTGATTTACCAAAATTAGTTTTACCTGTAATAGCTGTAACCGTAGGTTATCCTGATGAGAATCCTCCTCTTACTGATAGATTGCCACTAGAAGCTGTCATTCATCAAGGTAAATATCAAGATTATGACAAAAATGCAATAGATTTATACTTTGAAGAGAAAGAAAATTTAGATTTATACAAAGAAATAGTTAATGAAAATGGCCTCGAGAATTTAGCTCAAGTATTTACTGAAAGAAGGTACACAAAGAAAGATAATGAAGAAATTTCTTCAAAATTATTGCAAGTGATTAAGGAACAAGGTTTTCTAAATGAATAATATTGCTTTATTAATTTCTGGTGGGGTTGATAGTTCCGTCGCTGCTTTGCAATTAGTAGAGCAAGGTTATAAACCCACTCTTTTTTATATTGTCATTGGACCTAATGAAAATTTTGATGGATATAATTGCTCCATGGAAGAGGATATCGAAATGTGTAAATGGATAGCTAATAAGCTAAATCTGAATTTAGAAATTGTAAATTTACATGAAGAATATTGGTCTAAAGTGATGGAATATCATTTGAATAGTTTGATAAATGGCTTTACTCCTAATCCAGATGTGCTATGTAATAGATTAATAAAATTTGGTGCTTTTAATGATAAATTTGCTAATGATTTTGATATTATAGCTACTGGACACTATGCTAATGTTATAGCAGATAATGATTTGAAATGGTTAGCTACTGCTAAAGATCACACTAAAGATCAAACATATTTTTTAGCAAATATTTCATATGAACAACTTTCCAAAGTACTTTTCCCCTTAGCTAACTTGACAAAAAATGAAGTAAAAAATATTGCTAAAGAGCACGATTTCCCTAATAGCATGAGAAAAGAAAGTATGGGGATTTGTTTTATTGGTAAAAATAATTATGATTCTTTCATTCAAAGCAGATTAGGCATTCTAAAAGGTGAAATCATTGATATTAATTCAAATGAAATTTTAGGTTATCATAAAGGACATTGGTTCTATACTATTGGTCAGAGAAAAGGATTAGGACTGGCTGGTGGTCCTTGGTTTGTCATTAAAAAAGATATTGAAAACAATGTAGTGTATGTAGCTAAAGGGTACCAACCTGAAGAAGTTTATAAAAAAATTATAAAATTTAAAAATTTCGAAATCATAACTCCAACATCTGAAAATTTAATGCAAGATAATAGTGAGATTTGTTTCAAAATTAGGCACACTCCTATTTTTACAAAAGGTATTATTCATTGGCTAAATAATAACAGTGGCTATGTAGAATCCACCAATCCCATTCATGGAGTGGCATCTGGGCAATATATTGTTATCTATGATAATATTATGAAAAAAGTCTTAGGATCCGGTATAATAGACTAATTTATAATTAAATTTCAATATATATTTAACAATAATTATTGTATTAATGAGCAAAATATCCAAATTTTTCGAAAATATTTTTATTAATATTTTGCTTATTATTCACTAAATTAACTAAAGAATCTTTTAATGGATTATCTATAGAAAAAGCCATTTTATAATTTAAAATCAATGATGTATCTATTTTTTTGTTTAACACTGCCTGCCCTAAAATCATTATGTTATCATATAAATATTCATCATCACTTATCCAATTGTCATTATTCAGATCTAAAGGTATTATATATAAAAAATCTTTTCTGTATTTAGTATTTAGGTTATAAACAACAGATGATGGGAGAAAGGTTAATAAATTTTTCTGAGATTTTAGTAGATTTAAAATCGTATCAGTTGTTTGTGTATTAATCGGCAAAGTATCTAATTGTAACCAATTTTTTAATTGATTTAATAGGGTATATCTATCACTGGGTAGTACAACAGATATTTTTTCATTCATTTTACTATCACTTTGAAAAAAATCTTTCCAATAATAAAAATCTGGCTTATCGAAAATTTTTTTTAAATCATCGGGACTAATACCTCTGTTGATGATTGATTGCAAAAAAGGATTATCAAAAGATACCACACAGACTATAGCCTCACTGGCAATATTAACATAATTGTATTTATTCCCCTTGATATTTTCTGCAGTAAAAATTAAATCAAAATCTCTAAAGGTAGTATCACTTCGGAAATTATCATCATTCATGCTTACTATCTGAAATTGGAAATTTGGATGATCAGCTTGAACGAAATAAACCCATTCTTTAATAGGGCTCTCCATATATGTAGGCACTAATAAAGAAACCTCTTGTGCCGGCTTATTTTTCTCATTAGTTTTATTTTTTTGGCATGAGCTTAAAAATAAAATAGTAACTAATAAAAAAATAAGTACTCTAAATTTCATAATTCTATAAATTTTATTTGCAAAATTAAAAAGCTTTTTTAGAATAAAGAATAATATGATTTAAAATTGATTATAATAAAAGTAAATATATTAAATAGATTTTAAGTTTCATTGTTACAAGAAATTAAATATAATATTCAATAGAATTTAACGAAAATATTATTTGGATAATTTTAAAATTTATTCTCAGCTCAAATAAATACCACATTTTTCCGCAATGATTTTCTTTTCTTTCTTTTTATAGCTGAAAAGCAAAACTTTATAAACAATTTTCAATAAAAATCAAATTGCAATACTAAAAAAATTGCTTGCTATTGATATATTCACAATAATCAATTAGTTCATAATAAAACATATATTTCATTAATTTTATTTGATTGAGGTATTTTATAATATGATTTGATAAATTATTTTTATAAATTACTAAAATTTAAAATTTTTTTATTAATTTTACATTTTGAAAAACTATTTTGAATATGTCAAAAAAAATTCTTTTTGCTATATTTTGTAATTTATTGATTTTTAATTCTTTTGGTCAGATTTTAATAAAACAATCAAAACCTTTACCTAATTTATGTACTGGTGTTTTACTCAGTAGTAATGGTCAGTTTGCATATATTACAAATATTAATGGAGAGTTAACTATCATAGATTTAGTATCAATGAATGTTACTAAAACAATAAAAGAACATGAAGGTTTTATTAAATCTATCGTTATGGACAATAATAATAGACTATATACTGCTGGAGGAGATAAAATGATAGTACAATGGGATGCTACGACAGGCAATGTATTAAAAAAAATACAAACACCTCATTTTAATAAAATAAATGATTTAGCAATTTCAAAAAATGGAAAATTTTTAGTTACTGGTTCTGAAGATAAAAGTGTAATGATTTACTGGGCAGATTCATTATCTTTATATAAAAAAATAGTACCCAATGCTTCGGCAGTAGCTTGTGTGTCTATTTCACCTTTCAATGAATGGGTAGCTTCTGGTGGATGGGATCACAAAATAGTTTTCACTTCATTAAAAAATGATAATACATTTTCTCTAGATGGCCATAGTGGTGCTGTTCTAGATATAGACTTCACTCCAGATGGTAAATATTTACTTAGCGGTTCTGACGATCATACTGCTATGCTGTGGGATATAGAAAATAAAAAAGCTGTTGCTACTTTCAAAACTAATGGGTCAGTAAATAATGTAAAATGCTTCTTTGATAATCGCTATGCAGCAGTGGCAGATATGTCCGGCTATATTTACATTATTAATCTTCAAAATAGAGAAAAAGTCGCTGAAAAACAAATTGTTAATGGCTCTGTCGAAGACATATATCTCTCCTATCCTATTGGTTGGCTAGGTACAGTATGCAGTGATAAAAAATTATATGTTTTTAATATGAATCAATTTATATTAGATTCTTGCTATAATGCCAATGTTAGTGAATTTGATAGCTTAGCAGCACCTAAAAAATTAATGGAAACTGAACAACAATATCTAGCTCGACAGAAACAATTTTTAGCTAGGCAATTAGCTATATTAAATAAATGTTATTCCGAAGCTACTAAAATCAGATTGGCTCAAGCTAGAGAAGCAGATACTCTCTTTGCTATGAAATACGAAGAAGTAGAAATCCCCATAGATGAGATCGGCCAATATGATGATAAAAATTTTATCTTACCTATAAAAATTAATGAACAATGGTACGAAGTTAGATTACCTGTACAAGATGCTCAAACTTTGATTACCAATTACTCAAAAGCTAAAATTATAGCTATTAATAGACCTATCATTGATGATAATCCTAACGAACCTTTGTATCAATTAATTAATCTGAGACTAAAGCATCCTATCTCCAATAAAATTTATCCTATTGGCACACAGATTACTCCTGCAGAGGATAAATATCTACGTATATACTTGCAATTGCAGGCAAAAGCCAAAACAAATTAAGTTCTATATCGTTTTGATTGGGTAAAGATTAGTTTTTTCACTAATTAGCTTATAAAACTTTAATCTATCACTCAATGCTCATTATTCATAAACTTCTAAATTCCTTAAAATTAATTTATAGTTTATGGCCATTTGTGTGTAATTGTGGACAATAAAAAAACCCCGCAATGTTTACGATTTCATCAACAGATTTACACAAATTAACACTGATGATTCAGTTTTTTTAGTGTATTTGTGAATTAACTTACAATTATTATCTTACTAAACTCCTCAACTCATAAACAACTAAACTCATCAACTTTAATTAATAATTTGTGCTCATTTGTGTGCATTTGTGGATTAATAACAATATTTAGACAGTTAAATATTAACCTAAACAATTTACCATCAATAAACGTTATAGAACCTATTATTTTTTTAAAATATCTATTTTTGCAAAAAATAATGATTCAATTCATAATAAATATTATTTTTCATGAGAATAGCTGTAAATACTAGATTTCTTTTATATCAAAATTTAGGTGGATTTGGTGTTTTTATTAATGAAATATTTAGCAGATTAGTAAAAGATCATCCTGATATAGAATTTACATTTATATTTGATAGACCATACCATCCATCATTTATTTATAATGAAAATGTGAAAGCTAAAGTTTTATTACCTCCCGCCAGACATCCTATATTAAAAGTTATTTATTATCAATTTTCATTACAAAAATTTATTAATAGAAATAATTTTGATTTATTTATCTCACCAGATTCTGAACTACCCTTACATTTAAATTGTCCATCCTTACTAGTTTTGCATGATATTAATTTTTTTCATAATCCCAATTACTTAAGTGGCTTAAATCGTAAGTATATGACTTATTTCACACCTAAATTTTTAAAAGCTGCTACTCACATTGTTACTGTAAGTGAATTTTGTAAAAAAGATATTGAAGCTTATTTCCCTTTTACTAAAAATAAGGTAGGAGTAGTTTATAATGCTGCATCTGATTATTTCAAACCTTTGACAGATAATGAAATATTAATTAATAGAAATAAATATTCAAACGGAAAACCTTATTTTTTATTTATAGGAGCCATTACACCAAGAAAAAATTTAGCTAATCTGATAAAAGCCTATAATATTTATCGCAAAAATGCAAATCAAGACTATCCATTAATAATTGTTGGTGGTCAGATGCATAAAGATAAAGACTTAGATAATGAATTAAAGAATACAGAATACAAATCTGATATTTACCTATTAGGGAATGTTTCTAATAAAGATATCGCACAAATAGTAGGCAGTGCTTTTGCACTAGTTTTCCCATCACAATTTGAAGGATTTGGAATACCTATCGTAGAAGCTATGAAGGCAGGTATCCCAGTGATAACATCTAATATTAGTTCTATGCCAGAAATAGCTGGTAATGCAGCCCTGCTTGTAGATCCTTTTAATCCTGATTCTATTGCTGAAGCAATGATATTATTAACAAACTCTCAAACATTATATGATGATTTGAAAATCAAAGCATTGCAAAGAGTTAAAAATTTCTCTTGGGAACAATCTGCTGCAAAAATGTGGGAAGAAATAAAAATCACTCTTGACAAATTTAAGAATTGAAATATGAGGGATAAGGTAATAGAGAAATCATAGCACACGGTTTAAACCGTGTGCTATGATTATTAACGAATAACAAAACCGTTTCACCGATTAAAAAAAGATTATATCATGCCCCATTCATTCAATAAAATTTGGATTCATGCCATTTGGGCAACCAAAGAAAGGATGCCTTTGATTCATCAAAATGTTGAACAAACGATATATCAATTTATATCAGAACAATTGCGAGAACTAGGTTGCCCGGTAAGAATCATAAATGGAATGCCCGACCATATCCATTGTTTATTTTTGCTAAGTCCTCAAAAATCAATTGCTGAAGTTATTAAGCAAATCAAAGGGAGTAGTTCTCATTTTATAAATCAGAACAATTTAATTGCAGAAAAATTTGCTTGGCAAACAGGTTATGCAGCGTATTCTGTTTCTGAATCAATTGTTGAAAAAGTATTTGAATACATAAAAAATCAGAAATCGCATCATCAAAAGAAAACTTTTCAGAAGGAATACGATGAGTTTATAAAACTATATGGTATTGAAACTAAATGACAATTTAAAAAACCAAATCAACCAATAAATCATAGCACACGGTTTAAACCGTGTGCTATGATTATTAACGAATAATAAAACCGTTTCACCGATTAAAAAAAGGTTATATCATGCCCCATTCATTCAATAAAATTTTATATTTGTAACAAAATAAAACTCTAAACAACGTTGTGAAAATTGTCACTAAATATATCAATTTATTTGGTTCTATAACGGATAGTGTGGGTAATCAAATTTTAGTTTAGCACATAAGAAATAAATCATATTGATAAAGTTGTTAATATTTCTATAACCTCTAGCTCTTCTTTTAGCGAGTTGAATTTTATTGTTTATTCCTTCGATTACGCCAGTAGTAATTTTTGCTTTAATGTAATTAACAATACCAGTCCAATGGGCTTTTATTGTTTTAGCAAATTCTACAAGTGGGTGTATCTTGGAGTCTTCTACCATATCACACCAAAATGCCAAATATCCTTGTGCTTCTTGCATATCTTTTATTTGCCAGAACTCATCAAACATAATTTTTAATCTATATGCTTCTCCTAATTTTGGATACATTAATGTTAGCATATTTAATTGTGATTTCTTATCAGCTTTTAGTTTTCTATAATCTTTTAAAAATATATATTTATGACCTTTCAACATTTCATTTTCCCTTCGCTCCAATTGCCATACTTTATAAAAGGATTCATTCAGCATCTTTTTTACGTGAAATTTATCAAAAACTATATTCGCATTAGGGAAATTATCATATACGCCACTTATATATGCTGGTGACATATCTATACATACATTTTTAATATTTTCTACTTGCAACCCTCTTGTTTCTAACGATTCCTTCATATTATTTACTGCATCAGCTTCTTTGCCTTCTCCTACATGTATTACCCTCCTTTCTTCCATATCTACTGTTACTGTAACATAATTATGTCCTTTCTTAGATGAGGTCTCATCTATCCCTATTTGTTCTACCTTTGATACTCTATCCTTTTTAATTGCTATTTTTATCCAGTAATTAAATACTCGCCATATACGTGGTGCTTTTACCCTTACTGTCTGTGCTACTTTGTTCACTGGCATCTCTTGCTCTATTAATAGCATACTATATGCCTCAAACAATAATGTAAATCCACTGCCTCTCCTCGCCCAGGGAACTTGTATTCTATGAATTTTATTGTTCTTATCCTTTACTCGTGGCACTCTCGCTTCTATATAGCATTCATTCTCAAAAAAATTTAAATGCTGCCACCTCATTATCTTTGTATCATACACTGAACATACCTCGCCTCCTTCTATAGTAAATTTTGCTCCTCTTTCAAAATCTATTTGTATTGTTAATCTACCAAATATTTTTGAATCAGGCTTTTCTAAAATAATGTCTTTTATATACCATGGCTTTTCTATATTTAATGCCAAACTAAATATCTCTTTTGAATTCATATCTTTTTTATTCAAATTTACTATTTTTTTATTTACCCACTCAAAACGTTATAGAACCATTTATTTTATTTCTACTTCCATAGTTACTGTAACGGAGCAATTTTTTATTATGTCTGAAGTATTCAATACACCACCCCATGTATAGTCTTCATTAGAATAAATGCCAGTAACCTGAAAAGGTGCAATATTGGCAGATTTTATTTTACCAATTTTTTGATTATTAGATTTAGCAATTTTTTTAGCTCTCTCTATGGCATCTTGAGAAGCTTTTTCTATCAAATCATGCTTTACACTATCGAGTTTAGAATAATAATATTCTGGATTTTGGGAGATGATTTCAATATTTTGTGCAATTAATGTGCTTATTTCACTTACAAGCTTATTTATTGTATCTAGTTTTTTTGTTTCTATATAAAAACTCCTCAATAATCTATATCCTGTAAATTTATTTTTATATTCATAATCCTCTCCTACTTGAACTTTAACAGTCTCGTATGTTTTATTAATATCTATACCTGATACTCGGATTTCATTATCATCTAATCCATTTTGTTTTAAAAAATTTAATACTATATCAGTATTAGCTTGCGTTTTTTCATAAGCTGACTTTAAATCAGGACTATTGACACTAAACATTAAATCCCATCTAGCAATATCACTATGAATTTCTTTATCTGCCTTACCTTTCACCTGTACAGTACTTATATGTTTTACTCTACTTTTATATGCATTACCTAGTATACCTGCAGAGATAATTATTGCTAAAGCAAATATTATTGATTTGATGATTTTAGTTTTCATAAATAATTATTTTAAAATTAGACAAAATTAAATATTTTTTAGGTTTTATCAAATAGGGTTTATCAAAGTGTAAGAAAAGGTAATGCAAGATAAAATATGTTATACCTAACAATTTATATTCTAAAATTGTTAAGTATAACAAAAATTATTTTTTATCAACCCCTTTCTCTCCACGCCTTGTACCCTTCAATTTTAACTTATTTCAAGCGAACGCACATTAGTATTACATTATAAGTATTTTTACTTACCTATGTATCTATTTGTGCTAATTTAGCATTTTCTTCGATAAATTGTCTACGAGGTGGCACGTCTTCTCCCATTAACATTGAAAAGATTCTATCTGCTTCCGCAGCATTTTCTATAGAAACCCTATTAAGAAAACGTGTATCTGGATTCATAGTAGTTTCCCACAATTGCTCTGCATTCATTTCTCCTAGACCTTTATATCTTTGAATGTGAATATTTCTATCTCCGTAGTTTTGCTTCCATTCTGATAAGATTTTATCTCTTTGCTCATCTGACCAGCAATAAACTTTTTTATTCCCCTGACGAATTTGGTACAATGGTGGTGCAGCTACATAGACGTATCCTTTTTCTATTAATTCTTTCATATATCTAAAGAAAAAAGTAAGTATTAATGTAGTAATGTGACTACCATCTACATCAGCATCGGTCATTATAATAATTTTGTGATAGCGTAATTTCTCTATATTCAATGCTTTGGGGTCGTCAGGTGTACCTATAGATACGCCAAGGGCGGTATATATATTTCGAATTTCTTCACTCTCAAAAACACGGTGATCAGCAGCTTTTTCTACATTTAATATTTTTCCTCTAAGAGGTAAAATAGCTTGAAAAAGTCTATTGCGACCTTGTTTAGCGGTACCACCTGCTGAATCTCCCTCTACTAGAAATATCTCACATTTTGATGGATCAGTTTCAGAACAATCTGCTAATTTTCCTGGGAGTTGTGCAGAGTTAAAAACAGTTTTTCTAAGTACCATTTCTCGAGCTTTCCTTGCAGCATGTCTAGCTGTTGCTGCTAACACTACTTTATTGAAAATTTCTCGAGTTTCTTTAGGATGTTCTTGCAGATAATATGATAAGTGTTCACTCACAATGCTATCTACTATACCAGCCACTTCAGTATTCCCAAGTTTAGTTTTTGTTTGTCCCTCGAATTGTGGTTCTGGAACTTTAACGCTTAATATTGCTGTTAATCCTTCTCTGAAGTCATCTCCTGATATATCAAATTTAACTTTATCAAAATATCCTTGTGAATCTCCATATGCTTTCATTGTTCGTGTAAGAGCTCTTCTAAATCCTGCTAGATGAGTTCCACCTTCTATAGTATTTATATTGTTCACAAAAGTATGTACATTCTCAATATATGAGTCGTTATATTCTAAAGCTATTTCTACTTTAATATTATCTCTTTCTCCTTCAATATATATAGGTTCAGGCATTAGAACTTGTCTAGATTCATCTAAATAATGTATAAAATCTATTAATCCATTCTCAGAGTGGTATACATTTACTATAGGATCATCTGGATTAGATTTCTGATCTACTAACTCTATTGTAATTCCTTTATTTAAAAATGAAAGTTCTTTTAGTCTTTTTGATAGAATATCATATTTATAATCTATTATAGGGAAGATGGTTTCATCTGGCTCGAAATATATAGTAGTACCCGTCTCCATAGTTTCTCCAATAACTTGTAACTCCGTTATAGGTTTACCATAAGCATATGTCTGTTGCCAAATTTTACCATCACGTTTGATAGTAGCTATCATTTTTTTAGATAAAGCATTTACACATGAGACACCTACGCCATGCAACCCACCAGAAACTTTATATGTATCTTTATTAAATTTACCACCAGCATGTAATATTGTCAATACTACCTCTAATGCAGGTTTTTTTTCAACTGGATGTATATCGACAGGGATGCCTCGTCCATTATCTGTTACTGTAATTGCATTATTAGGATGAATAATTATTTTTATATGATCACAGTAACCAGCTAAAGCCTCATCTATAGAATTATCTAATACTTCATATACTAAATGGTGCAATCCCCTCTCTCCAGTATCCCCTATATACATTGCTGGTCTTTTGCGTACCGCTTCTAAGCCTTCTAATACTTGTATGTTATTCGCATTGTATCCATTTTCTTGAATTTTTTCATTCATAATTTTTTTGTTTATTTATTATCATGCAAAATTAATAATTTTATATCAAATAAACAAATGTTTGGTCTATATTTATATGCTTTATGTCTATATTATTTAATCATTTAAATGAAGAAATATAATTACTAAATTTAATAATTTTTATATTAGATTTTAATTGGTTTTTACAATTCAGCTTATTGAGAAGAAATTATTATATCAGATATTAAAAAACCTAAAATTTATCTTATTTTAAATTTTTATCAATTTTTTTATAATTATCATAATTAATTTTAAGTCCATCATAAGCTAAGATAATTTTATCACGAGGGAAATACTGACTAGCTTCTTCTAGAAACAAATTGACCGATTTATATTCAGAGCCGAAATGGCCTAAAATTAGATACTGAGCATTTATATTATCAGCCAACTGAGCAGTCTCAGCAGCAGACATATGTTTTTTTGATTTAGCTACATCTACCTTTTCAGTTAAAAATGTAGATTCTGCAAATAAATAAATTGGATTTTTAATTTCCGAATAATTAATTAATTTATAAGCTGTATCACTACAATAAACATAAGAAAATGGATGTGGTGGATCTGAAGTTATTTCATTATTTTTCAATAATTTACCAGTATTTTTATCTAAATAATCTCCACCTTGTTTTATGTTTTTTATTTCATTAATGCTAGGATGATAATATTCTACAAAACTTTTTAAAATATTTCTAGGTCTCAGCTTTTCTTTAATTAAAAAACCACAAGTCGGTACAGAATGATCAAGAGGAAAAGAATAAATTACAAATTTATCTTCTTCTAATATTTTATTAAAATTATTAAAATCTAAAGGGATAAAATTAAAAGGGAAATATTTCCCAAATAACTTTTCCTGAAAAATAATTTCTAAAATTGGAATTAAATTTTTATTTGCGATGATGGTCAATGGTTTAGTTCTACCTAATAGTAGCATAGATGATAATAGACCAAATAATCCAAAAAAATGATCACCATGCAAATGAGAAATAAGAATATAATCTATATTAACTATTGAAAAACCAAAACGTTGCAATTGAATTTGTGTGCCTTCGCCACAATCGATTAATATATTTTTCCCTTCAATTTTTATTATTTGTGATGGGCTAAATCGTTTATATAAAGGTAAAGAAGATCCACTACCTAAAATATTAACTTCTACCATTATAATGAAATTTTATAATTACCAAAATAATGATAATTATTATAATTTTTGTTCTACAGAGGTAGTGATATATGCTTCTATGAGATCACCCACCTTAATATCGTTAAAATTTTTAATACCAATACCGCAATCTTGACCTGTAAGTACTTCTCTGACGTCATTTTGGAAGCGTTTGAGAGAAATTATTTCCCCGTCAAATATGACTATGCCGTTTCTTATTAGTCTGACACGAGCATTTTTATCAATTTTACCATCTAAAACCATGCATCCAGCGATATTACCCACTTTTTTTATAGAAAAAACCTGTTTAACCTCAGCAGTACCTAGGATAGTTTCTTCGATAGTAGGTTCTAGCATACCTTCTATTGCAGATTTAATTTCTTCTATAGCGTCATAAATTATGGAATAAGATTTTATTTGTATTTGCTCCTGCTCAGCAAGTTTGCGAATAGCTGGTGCGGGACGCACTTGGAAAGCAACAATTATGGCATTAGATGCAGCAGCTAGCAAGATATCAGATTCTGTAATAGCACCTACACCTTTATGAATAACATTTACTTGCACATGTTCATTAGATAGTTTTAATAAAGAATCACTCAATGCTTCTACTGAGCCGTCTACATCTCCTTTTACAATTAAATTTAATTCTTTAAAGTCACCAATGGCTATCCTACGACCAATTTCATCAAGAGTAATATGTTTTTTAGCTCTAATAGATTGCTCTCTAAGTAATTGTTGACGTTTGAGAGCTTTATCTTTAGCTTCTTTCTCAGATGGCATAACTAACAATTTATCACCAGCTTGTGGAGCACCATTAAGTCCAAGAATTAAAGCAGGTGAGCTAGGACCAGCTTCTTTTTTAGGTTGATTTCTTTCATCAAACATAGCTCTTACTTTACCATAATAAACTCCAGCTAATACAGGATCACCAATATGTAATGTACCATTATGAATTAAAATTGTAGCTACATAACCACGACCTTTTTCTAATCCAGATTCAATAACAGTTCCTATTGCAGGTCTATTAGGATTTGCTTTTAAATCCATTAAATCTGCTTGTAAGAGCACTTTTTCTAGTAATTTATCGACATTTAATCCTTCTTTAGCAGATATTTCTTGAGATTGATAGTTACCACCCCAATCTTCCACTAGAATATTCATATTTGCTAATTGTTCCTTAATTTTTTCAGGATTAGCATTAGGTTTATCTATTTTATTAATAGCAAAAATCATTGGTACACCAGCTGCACGAGCGTGATTGATAGCTTCAATAGTTTGAGGCATCACTTGTTCATCAGCAGCAATAACTATAATAGCTATATCAGTAGCTTTAGCTCCTCTAGCTCGCATAGCAGTAAATGCTTCATGACCAGGTGTATCTAGAAATGTGATTCTACGACCATTTTGTAATGTTACTTCATATGCTCCAATATGTTGTGTGATACCTCCAGCCTCTCCAGCTACTACATTAGTTTTACGTATAAAATCCAATAATTTTGTTTTACCATGATCTACGTGTCCCATTACTGTAACTACAGGATGGCGTGGTAGTAATGTTGATGGATCGTCATAATATTCTTCTTCTTCTTTCTCATCTAAGCTTATAAATTTAACTTCGTAACCAAACTCATCAGCAACAAGGACTATCGTCTCTGCATCTAAACGATAGTTGATAGTAGTGGTCAAACCTAAATCAAAACATTTAGCTATAACTTCAGTAGGAGATACATTCATTAAACTTGCTAATTCACTGGTAGTAATAAACTCTGTAACCTCAATAACATTTTTAACTTCATTATCAACACTTTTAGATAATCTTTGCTCTTTTTTAAGTTTTTTATACTGAGCTGGTGTAGTTTTAGGTTTAGCCTGAGCTTTTGCTAAAGTTTCTTTAATTTTTTGTGTTATTTCTTCATCAGTTAAAACATGTTCTTCTCTTTTCCTTCTATGTTGAAAATCTTTATCTCTAAATTTTTTATTAGTTTTTTCACGTTTTTTTGGTTGAGATTTGTCGCCTACTTTATTAGTAGTGTCTTTATTATCATAATATCTAGGTTTTGGTTTTTCTTTATTGGTTTGATCTGTAGTGGTATGGTTTTTATCCCATTTTTTAAATCCTTTTTGATCAGCTTCAGCGACTTTTTTTATAGTTTTTTTCCTAGGTCTAGATGATTGTTTTTTCTCATTACCATTAGTTTTACTTTTTTTAGGACTTACCTCATCTAAATCGATTTTATATTTAACTTTTAAGTTAATTTCTTGCAAATACGGTTTATCAGATATATCAGTGGTTATTTCTTTAGTATCTTTGTTAATTTCGGTGATATCAGTTTCTGGTTCGGTTTTATTATCTAAAATTTCTGCTTGAGGAGTTTCTTGTTCAACTATTTTTTCAGTTACAAGTTCATTTTCTGTAATATTTTCAGAAGTAATTTTTAATTGCGATTCAGTTTGGTATTCTTCAACTTCTTGTTTATTTTCAATTACTTCTTGTTTATTATAAGTTTCTAACTCTTTATCTATGTTTTTTTCAATATTTTTAATTTTAGGTTTTTTAGATTTAGTTTTTTCTTCTTTTTCTATAGATTTAGAAGAAATAGATTTTTCTTTAGTAGTTCTCTCAGTTTCTCTGTTTAGATCTATTTTACCTTTTACCTTAAGGTTGATCTCAAAAGGAGTATTTTCAGTTTCTTTAGGTTGTTCTTGTTCAATTATTTTATCAGCAGTAGTAGTTTTAGTTTCCTCTACAATGTTTTCATCAGTTTTATTTTTTTCAGTATCCAGGTTATAATTTTGTTTAATAATCAAATAAGCATCTTCGCTAATACGATCATTAGGAGTATTCACTTTGATACCATTAGATTTTAATAGTTCTTGTAATTCAGCAAATGTAACTCCTAACTCACGTGTGAGCTGATTTAATCTATATGTTTTTATTTCATTCATAATAAAAATCTCACTACAAAATTAATCTATATTTTTCAAAATATAATTTGTCAAATTTTAAAATCATCATCATTAATAATTTTATAAAAATATAAACTTTTCTAATTAATTTCATTCAAATTCTGCTCTAATTATTTTTTGTATTTCTTCAACAGTTTCTTCCTCGAAATCAGCTAAATCAGCTAAATCTTTTACTGAATAAGAGAGAACTTTTTTAGCAGTATCACAACCAATAGTTTTTAATTGATTGATAATCCATTGATCAATAACATCACTAAACTCTTGGATGTCGATATCCTCTTCTTCGCCCTCTTCGAGCTCGCGATAAACCTCAATGTCATAACCAGTGATACGTGAAGCTAATTCAATATTTTGCCCATTTTTGCCTATGGCAAAAGATATTTGATCAGGTTTCACAATTACTATAGCTTTTTCATCTTCTAACTGAATATCAGTTATCTTAGCAGGAGCTAAAGCTCTTTGAATAAATAATTTAGGGTTATTAGAGAAATTTATTACATCTATGTTTTCATTTCTTAGTTCTTGAATAACTGGGAAAATGCGAGAGCCTTTAATTCCCACACAAGCACCTACAGGATCTATGCGGTCATCGTATGATTCTACAGCTACTTTAGCTCTCACCCCAGGTATACGAGCTATTTTGCGAATAGTGATTAACCCATCAGCTATTTCTGGCACTTCTTGTTCCATTAGATGAGCTAAAAATTCAGTACTAGTACGAGATAAATAAATATATGGTGAGCCAGCTCTATTTTCAATTTTATAGATAGATGCTCTAATAGTATCACCTTTTTTATAGTGATCTCTCGGTATCATTTGATCCTTTGTCAAAATTAATTCTATGCCGTCTTCATCTACAACTATTATCTCATTTTTTAATACTTGATGCACCTCGCCAACAACTAACTCACCTATTTGATCATTGTATTTATCGAAAGTTACTTGATTTTCAAATTCAGTGATACGTGCTTTCATCATTTGTAGAATGGTCTGAATTTCTCTACGTGAGAAATTTTCAATTCCATAAGGCTCAGTAACTTCCTCGCCAATCATAAAGTCTGGTTCTATCCTTAGAGCGTCTTTTAATTCTATCTGAGTATTGGGATCTTCTAATTTGCCATCTGGCACTATAACTCTATTTCTCCATAGTTCAATATCACCTGTTTCTGGATTTACTGCAAAATAAAAATTCGAAGCGTCACCATATTTTTTTTCTAAAATACCTTTAAATATTTCGTCTAATAACTCCATCAAAGTCTCTTTGTCTATCCCTTTAATATCTTGAAATTCATTAAAAGCTTCTAACAAACTTATTGTTGCCATAATTTTAAAATTTTAAAATTTCTTTACATTCTTTGATTTGTGATAAATCAATAATTTTTTCTTCTTTTTCTTTTTTATTATTTTTATTTTGTATTTCTATTGTTAATTTTTCTGATTCATAATTAATTAATTTACACTTAATTGTTTGATTATCAATTGTTTTTATTTGTAAGAAATGACCAATATGCTTAGGATACTGTCTGGCATTTGTTAAAGGATTTCCTATACCATGAGATGACACATCTAGCTGATAATCATCTTTTGATAGAGACAGATTTTTCTCAATATATCTACTCACTTTTACACAATCATCGATAGTAAGGTTAGTATCACTATCTAAGTAAACACTAATTTTACCTAGATTATCGATATCTAATTTTGTTAAAAAAATACTTGTTCCTTCTGTTATTTCCTCTACAAGTTTTTGAATATACGCTTTATCTATCATAAATTTAATTAAAAATAAAGGGAGCTAAGCGCCCCCTCTCAATCAATCATACTGTCCGACCAGGATTCGAACCTGGACAGGCAGAACCAAAATCTGCAGTGCTGCCGTTACACCATCGGACATTTTTGTTTTGCAAAATTACTAATTAATTTTAATATGAAAAAATAATATTTAAAACTAAGTGAAACATGCAAATTAGAATAAAAAATTGTTATTATATATAAAGTTTACTAGTAATAAATAATTAGTATGTTTGCAAAAATTAAATAATTATGAATAATTTATTTGAAGATCCAACAGAAGTATTTACACTAACCAAAGAAGGTACTCGTGAATTCTATGACAATCTTTATGATAAAATGATTGAAGAAGGCAAAGATGTCGTCGATTATCAAAAAATCAAAGCAATGACTACTGGCGTACTTTGTCCAGAATGCAATAGCAGCCATGTAATTAAAAACGGTTTGCAAAGCGGAGTGCAAAACTACCGTTGCAAAAACTGTGGAAGACAATTCAGAGTTACAACTGGCACCTTTATGTATGGCATTCATGAAAAGGGCAAAATGTTAGAATATATCAAATGTATGTCTGCTGGCATGAGCTTGAGAGAATGTGCTAGAATAGTACATATTAGTCTCACAACAAGTTTCTTTTGGCGACACAGAATTCTTTGTGCTTTGCAATCTTTTGAAGACAATGTTAATTTCTTTGGAGTAGTGGAATTAGAGGAATTGCTAATGAATTACTCAGAAAAAGGTAAAAAGAAACGAGACAAGAAAGAATTAAAAAAGCTAAAGAAAAAAAAGCCAACAAAAATAGCAGTTTTGGCTGCTACAGACAGAAGTGGAAATATACTATTCAAAAAATTAGAAGATGATAGAGTTCAAGCTGACCACATATCAGATTTTTTAAAATCTCGAATATCCAAAGATTCTGTGGTATGTGGCAGCAATAAAAAAGCATTTAAGACTGTAAATGCAGAACACATCAAACACAAAGAGATATCTTCTAAGAAAAATAAGAAAGATGGTATATACAGTGTATCAAATGTTCATAAGAAGATAACAGATTTCGTTGGTTGGATATATTTCAAGTTTCGTGGAGTAGCAACAAAGTATTTAACGAACTATATAATGTGGTTTGTAGTTAAGGGGAAGTATTTGGCGGAGAAGATAATAGAAGATACGGGAAGGATATTGAATTTGGCGGCATCGGATAGGCGGGCATGGGAGCGGTACAGCGATTTGATGTCCCAAACATATTTAATCTATAACATTTAAATTTTCGTCTACACTTCCTTATCCTCTCACATAATTTTATCCTTATTATTGTGGTTACTTGTATTGTCAATTTATCTTTTCAGAATTGATACCATAACAATTATAGTAAATCGAATTTTCAAATATGATTTTAATTGTTATATTATTACAATTTATATGATAAATACAATTATTACTTAGTTGATTTTTATATTTCTCTATAGAGTAAATAACCTGCTATAATTATATATATAAAATTAGGTAACCATGCTGCTACAAATGTTGGTATCACTCCTGCTACCCCATATGATACACTTATTTGTTGAAATAATATATAACCAAAGCTCAAAGCCAATCCTATAGCTAGGTTTAAACCTAATCCACCTCGTCTTTTATTAATTGATAATGCTACTGCTATTATGGTTAATATTATTGCAGCGAAGGGGGACGCATATCTATTTTGTCTTTCTACTAATAATTCATTTATATTTTCTGCTCCTCTTTGTTTTTGTCTTTTTATATATTTATTCAATTCGTTGAAATTCATGGTTTCCAAAAGTGTTGTTTCATATGCTAGGTCACTAGGTGTTATTGGTAATAATGTATCAATAGTTTTATATCTTTGCAATCGTTCTGTACTGTCTTGGATTTCTCTAATTACAACATCGTTTAATTGCCATTTATTAGTATTATTGTCATATTTTATAAATGAAGACATCATTTTTTGTTTCACTCCAGTTTGGTAATCAATCTTATCAATTGATAGAAATGTACCTTCATAGTCTTTGACATCCCAATTTGCTAAGTACAAATAAGTATTTTTATCAAGTTGCAGGTGTATTTGTACTTCTTTGGTTTGGGGATTTCTTTTCACGTATGTGTTTTCGAAATTAATTCTTTTTTGATTTGCTGGTGGTAATATAAAATTTTGTAAAAAAAATGAAAATATTGCTAATAAAAAACTAACTGCTAAATAAGGTTTCAGTATTCTTTTAAAATCTATTCCTACGCTATACATAGCAATTATTTCAGATTTATTGGCTAGTTTAGATGTGAAAAATATGACTGAAATGAAAATGAATAATGCTGAAAATAAATTTATAAAATAAGGAATAAAGTTTAAATAATATTGTGTGATTATAAGGGATACTGGGGCATCTTTAGCAATGAATTTATCTATTTTTTCTGATAAATCAAAAGCAATAATTATGAATATCAATAAGGTAATAGTTAACAAAAAAGTACTAATAAATTTTTTAGCTATATAAAGATCGATTTTTTTAATTTTCATAATCTTTTCATATAGGTTTCTATTGCTGTAGGATAATATTTATCGTAGTCACCTTGCATAATGTGATAACGTATTTCTTGCATCAATCTTATATAAAATGCTAAATTGTGATATGATGCTATCATGGGACCTAGCATTTCACCTGCTTGAAATAAATGTCTTAAGTATGATTTTGTTGTAGTATGATCTATTTCTAATGGACTTTGAATATCTATTGGAGAAAAATCATGTCTCCATTTTTCATTTTTTATATTAATAATTCCCTCTGTTGTGAATAATTGTCCATTTCTGCCATTTCTTGTAGGTATTACACAATCAAACATATCAACTCCTAAGGCTACAGCTTGCAGTATGTTTTCTGGAGTTCCTACTCCCATTAAGTATCTAGGTTTGTTTTCTGGTAAAATATTATTCACTATTTTTATCATTTCGTACATTATCTCTGCAGGTTCTCCTACACTCAACCCTCCTATAGCATAACCTAATGTATCAAATTGACTGACAAAGTTAGCAGCTTTTTCTCTAAGGTCAGTGTATGTGCTACCTTGTACTATTGGAAATAAATATTGTGGAAAATCATATTTTGCTGGGTGAGTTTCTAAATATTCTATACATTTTACTAGCCATTTTTGTGTCAACTCAAGTGATTTTTTAGCATATTCATAATCGGCAGGATGTGGTGTGCATTCATCAAATGCCATCATAATATCTGAACCAATGTATTGTTGAATTTCCATTACTTTTTCCGGTGTAAAAAAATGCTTACTGCCATCTAAATGTGAACGAAATTCTACGCCTTCTACGTTTATTTTTCTAATATTGGCTAGTGAATACACTTGGTATCCTCCGCTATCACTTAATATTGGTCTTTCCCAGTTAAGGAACTTATGTAATCCTCCTGCTTCATATAATATATCTGTACCTGGTCTCAGATATAGATGATATGTGTTTGCTAAAATTATTTGTGCTTTTATTATATTTTTTAAATCATTCCACATTATTCCTTTTACTGATCCTACAGTCCCTATAGGCATGAATACTGGTGTTTCTATCTCTCCATGTGGCAATTTTAATATTCCAGCTCTAGCTTTTCCATTAATTGCTTTTATCTCAAAACTCATTGATTTTTATTAGTTTTTAGTGAAATTTAACAAAATTAATAATTATTTGAATCTTGTTTTTATAAATGTGGATAGGTAACAGGTCAAAGAATGTGAATATTAGAAATTATAAGTTAAGTATTAGTTAAGAACTTCTTTCACTTTCATCTCATCAGCTTTATGATTAATGGTATATTTAGCTTTGATAACACCATCCTTCATAAATACTATTCCAGGATTAGCTCTTATAAACATCTTTAATGCAATATCATCTGCAAAGGCATAAGGTATTTTTAATTTATAATTATTTAATTGTTGTTCTACTAATTTGCTATCTGAGGAAGTAATTAAGTAAGTATTGAGATTATATTTTTCAGCTAAGTTAATCCAATTTTTTAATTTTTCTGAATTTTTTTGATTAATTTTTTCAATATTATAACTAACTATGAGCATAGTAGGTTTTTTATTTAGCATCACACTATCAGTGATATCATAACCTGTACTATCATATGTCATAATTAAGAGTGCTGGTTTTTGAGCCTTCTCTATTCTAGTATCTACAAATTCGTGTTCTGCCATCCATAGACTATCATCCCATGGATATTGATTAGCTGGATATTCTTCTAATTGACCAGTATTTATATTTTTGTAAATGACGAAATATTTATCTTTTAGATTAGGATCAGGCTTCAGATCTACACCTATTTTGTAGGGTAAAAAATCAACTATAGGCAAATATGCAAGTCCATATGCTGATACACCAAAAATAAATACCCCAGAGATTGCAATTATTATCCATTCCATAGTATTTTTTAACCAAGATTTTAAATATTTTCTTTGCCATATCACAAAAATTATAGCTGCAGTGATTATAATATTTTTGTAAAATGTATTCCAATTGCTTAGCTTAATAGCTTCTCCGAAACATCCGCAATCAGACACTGCATTTGTAATAGCTAGATATAAAGTAAGAGGTAAAAAGAATGCCATAAATATCAGCGAACCCCATATAGCATATTTAGGTTTCAAATTTACTAATAATGCAAAACCAATGATAAATTCTGCTGCTGGAATTAATATAGCAAGGGCTAGTGCAAATGGCATAAAAATATCCCAATTAAATGCAATAAAATAATCTTCTAATTTAAACTGAAATCCCCAAGGATCTACGGCTTTCACAAAACCTGAAAATACAAAAACTAATCCTATTAATATTCTAATAATATTTACTACTTTTTTCATAATAATTATTTTTTACAAAATTCTGAAATTTTTTTTAAATATTATTTATTTTTGCTAAAAAAAATGGAACTTATTTTTGCTACACATAATGAAGGTAAAGTTCACGAGATTCAAAATATTGTTGGAGATAATATTAAGATTTTAAGTTTGACAGATATAGGCTATTTGGAAGAAATCCCTGAGACAGGTAGCACATTTAATGAAAATGCCTTTGTAAAAGCTAATACAATATATCAAATATATAGAAAACCTATTTTTGCAGATGACTCTGGACTCGAAGTGAGAGCTTTGAATGGCAGACCAGGTGTTTATTCGGCTAGATATGCAGGTGTAGGTTTAAAAAATTTCGAACCGCACATTGTTAAATTATTGAATGAATTGAACGGAGTAAAGGATAGAAAAGCAAGATTCAAATCAGTGATTTGCTTGATCATTAATGATAAAACATACTATTTCGAAGGGCTAATAAATGGACAAATTATAGATCATCCGCGTGGCAATAATGGCTTCGGTTATGACCCAATTTTTGTACCAGATGGTTATACAAAAACTTTTGCAGAAATGGATTTAGATGAAAAAAATAAAATAAGTCATCGCTCGCAAGCAATTCGTAAAATGATAGATTTCATTATGTCAGAGCCTCAAATTTCTGAATAACTCGCAACAAGTTAATATAATATAAGTGGTCCAGACAATTAAAATAATTCCATATTATCTATTAATCTAACATCACCTAGCCAAGTAGCAATCAAAATAATCGGTTTCCCTTCATTCCAATCATTCATGGTTTTTAGATTATCAGCATTTACGATTTCTACATATTCTATTTTAAAATCTAAAAATTGTGTTAAATGGTCTATGACCGCTTGTTTAACTTCATTAATAGATTTCTTATAAGCTAAATTTTTGGCTAAATATAGAGCTTTGTATATCTCTGGAGCTATTTGTAATTCATTTTCACTTAGCCTGAGATTGCGACTACTCATAGCCAGCCCACTTGGTTCTCTCACTATTGGTACAGCAATTATCTCTATAGGTAAATTTTGCTGTTTCACGAGCTGTTTTATTATAATATATTGTTGGTAGTCTTTTTTGCCAAAATAGGCTCTATCTGGTTTAACAATATTAAACAATCTATTAACGACTATTGCTACACCATTGAAATGTCCAGGTCTAAAAGCTCCCTCGAGGACTTTGTCTAAATAGCCAAAATCATAGCTCTCTTGTGGTGGCTCTGGATAGATTTCTTCTACACTTGGAGCAAAAACTACATCACAATTATAATTGTCTAATAGTTTAAGATCATTATCCAATAAACGAGGGTATTTGTCGAAATCCTTTTTATCATTGAATTGTATGGGATTTACAAAGATGCTCACTACAGTAGTTGCATTATCTTTTTTGGAATTTTGTAGCAGAGATAAATGTCCTTGATGTAGTGCACCCATAGTGGGTACGAGACCTATAGGATTTTTTTGACCAGATAAATATTCTTGCAGATCTTTTACTTTTTCAAATACTTTCATAATCTATAAAATTAATTTCCAAAATTAATAAAGAATGATTAAATATTTTTGTAATTGTGATAGGCGTTTAGGTAATAAATTTTTTATTAAAAATATTATTCTTCCTGATTTGAATTTGTTTCATCTATGGTAACAAGATTATTATATTTATCTTTTGCCACATTAATGATAGCTACATCACCTTTATAATTGTTTATTAAATGTTCTAAAGTAGCTTTTGCTTGATATAGATCTCCACGACTGAGATAAACATCTGATAGCAATATAAATCCTCGGGCTATCCAATCTTCATATGCAGCGAAATTTTCAATCAATAAAAATATTTTGTGTTCTGAATCATTTAAATCACCATTCATATAATCTATATATGCTAGATAATATGTAGCTTCAGCTCCTACTTCAGATTTATTATTTGAAATATTTTTACATATCTGAGCACATTCATTTATATTATTAGTTTGGAAATAAATACGTGCTTTAGTAATATTGGCCTGTAGTTTATCATTTTCATCCATATCTGGACTATTAAGTATATTATCGGCTATTTCTATTACTTTATCGTAATTTTTAATATATTCATATGCTTTTAATAAATTTCTCATAGCCTCTATTCTATTTATTTTAACTTGAGCAATTTGTAACAGTTTTTCATAGAGAGGTATGCTAGCTTCATATTCATTACGATTATAATATATTCGAGCAGCCTTAAATAATGAAGACTCTGTAAAACGAGAATTTGTATTAGTAACGTATAGATAATCTTGTAAAGCATTATCGAAATTGCCTAAAGCATAATGGGCTTCTGCTCTGTAAAAATGTGCATTAATGCTAAAAGCTCCATCAGGAAAGTTTTGCAAATATTGATCAAAAGCAGCTATAGATCCTTGATAGTCGCTAGCCATAAATTTATTTTCTGCAGTATTATAAAGCATCTCTTCTTGTTCACTTGAACTAATGGTTTTACCATATGATTGGGCAAAAGAGAAAAATTCATTTATCCTATCTGCATCTGTATAGATTTCCCTTAGAGCTATCCATGCATCTTTTTCCGATTCACTATTTTTATAATTCACTATTAATTGTTGCAATAAAGCTATAGCTTTATCATAATCTTTTTGATTGCGTAGAATTAATGCCTCTTTTAGCATAGCTTTATTAGCTAATGGATGATCTGGATATAATGTATAAATTTTATTATACGTTTTTATAGCATCTACTTCATTTATCAACTCTTGGCTTAATCCTTTCTCATATAAAGCTTCTGGTATATAGCTTGAGTTTGGAAAATTCGTTATTAATAAATCTAAATTATTAATTTTTTCATTTAATTGCCCTTTAATACCTAAAATTTTAGCATAAGATAAATAAGCATAATCGGCTTTTAGTGGATAATCATCGATTACTTTTTTATATATTTTAGCTGCCTCATCTATATTTTTATTTAATAATAGAGCATCTGCATACCTCAAATATGCATCAAATTTAATGTTTACAGGTTCATTATCAGATAAAGCAATAAATTGTCTAAAAGCATCTACTGCTAAAGAATATTTATTATTTAGCAAATATGAATAACCCAAATTATAATATCCTTTATTATATTCAGGTAAATCTTTTGAAGGTCCATAATTAATAAAAGTTTGATAATTAACTAGTGCAGAATCATATCGTCCTAAAGTATAAAAAGATTCTCCTTTCCAAAAAATAGCTTTTGCTTTTATTTTTCTATCAGTGCCGTAATTTATAGCTTTGTTTAAATTTAATATTGATTTATTATATTGCCTATCTTTGAAATCTAATAAAGCTTGATTGAGACAAGCACGCTGATACATATTTTCAATAGTTAAGTTTTTTCTAGGTAATTGCTCGATAATATCTATTACACGTTGATAATTACTAGATATCATCAATAAATTTAAAATCAATTCTTGAGCCTCATTTATTCTAATTGATTTAGGATATTCCTCGATATATTTTTGCAATGCACTAATAGCTATATTATACGGATCATTATCTAATTCATATGAAAGCTTAGCATAGTTAAACAAAGCATCTTCTTTAATTAAAGTATCAAAATTTAGTGAATATGCATCATAAAAAGCTTTTTGAGCAAAGTTTTTTTGCCCAGTATTAATATATGCCAACCCTAAATGATAAGCTGCATTCTGATATAGAGAATCTTTAGTTGTCATCACTTTTTCTAGATATTCTATTGCACATTTATAATCATTTATTGCATAACATAAGTATCCCATTAAATAATTATCATCTCTATTAATACCAGTCCGATTCATCTCAAAATATGAATCTAAATGAAGTTTAGCTTTATTCAAATCTTTTTTGTACCAATACACTTGAGCTAGTAAACGATGTATCTCTGATTGATATTTATCTGCTGCTGTAGGCAATATAGACTCACCATGCAATATCACACTGTCTAGTTGATTAGTCAAATATTCTAAATATAAAATATTATAATTACTATAGCTCAGAAATAAAGAATCATCAGTTAATGATGATATTTTTTTGAAATCTTGTAATGCTACATGATAATTATTATTTAAATAATTTATATATCC
>Ga0209608_1000581_pt1 | contig 35525 bp, 25 predicted proteins | sample AD_UKC130_MetaG_FD_184428 | JGI IMG/M metagenome (GOLD analysis project Ga0209608, IMG submission 184428) | Active sludge microbial communities of municipal wastewater-treating anaerobic digesters from Canada - AD_UKC130_MetaG (SPAdes) (version 2) | ecosystem: Engineered > Bioreactor > Anaerobic...
TATTTGATAAACGCCGAACCCTAAAATGGGCATTTCCACACCATTATTTAAAACTACCTTTTGCATATAAACTTTCCTCCATTCATTAAAATTGTCTGTATTGAACTCAACATGATTTGATTGTACAACTTAAAGTTAACTCTAAGTCAATAGCCTTTGTATATAAAAAATCTAAGCGAGTTCTGGAAGAGTTAAAATGGTTTATACAATTGGTGAAATGATAAAACAACTTGATGTCGCGGCTTCAACATTAAGGTATTATGACAAAGAGGGATTGCTGAAAAAAGTGGCTCCCTGCGGGATAGTCCGCGAACAGAGGAAAACACTTAAGAAAGGAGCCACTAAAAATTGATAAGCTCTAAAAGGCTATGCTTTAGGTAAAGTAATATAGAAAGTTGTTTTTTCTCCCACAGTACTTTCTACCGAGATATTTCCTCCATAAATATTTTCCACGATAGATTTTGCTATTGCCAGGCCTAGGCCACTTCCGCCTCCGTTTCTACTACTTCTTGACTTATCAATTCGGTAAAAGCGGTCAAAAATACGGTCTATGTGTTCTGGTTTTATTCCTTCTCCGGTATTTTCCACGGACATAGATATCTTTTCTCTTGATTCAGATAAAGATATTGTAATTATGCCATTATCCGGAGTGTATTTAATTGCGTTATCAGCTAATATGCTGATTAATCTGATTATGAGTTCTTTGTCCGCATAAATGTGTATATTTTTTTGTATATCTTTGTTGATTGATATGTTTTTCCCATTTGATAGGGCCTTCATGCTTTTTATATACCAGTTTATAAGTGAGCTGAGGTCAAAGTATTCCATGTTCGGTTGTGGCTCAAAGGAGTCTAAACGCTCTAAAAGAAGCATCTCTTCTATTAAATTTGACAGTCTATCCAGCTGAAATTGTATAAAACCTATCCATTTTTCCTGTTCTTTGACCAGTTCATCTTTGTGAGATTCTATTACAGCCAGGTTGGTGATAGCAATAGTGAGGGGAGTTTTTAGCTCATGGGAAATATTTGAGATAAACTCCATTTGCCTGTTAAACATGGCTTCAATTGGTTTAATTGAGCGGTTAGTAATGAACTTGCTAACAAAATAGATTAAAATTAAGCTAATAGCAGCTATTTCTGATAAGGTATACGCGATTGAGTTTAAATGTGCTAACTTATTGGTAATGTCCAGTACCAGTATTTTAATTTTTTCGTCCTCAATATTTTGTTTTACATATTTATAGTATCTATCTTCAACCTTAATTGTTGAAGCATAATCACGGTCGTCAATAACACGGGAGAGAATATTATTGATTTGAGAGGTGGTAAAACTATCGCTGGCGTATATAGTATTAAAGTATTTAAAATAATTAGCATTAACCAATGATGAAACATATTTGTAGGCGTTTGTATCGATGGTTGATATAAACAGTCTGGGGTTTTCTTCGTCATTTTTTACTTTTTCAACAGGTTCGGACATATATATAGACATAGAGTGAGATATTGATTGTTCCATTTGAATTCGTGAAACAAAATAGAAAGTAAGCGAGGCTACGACTAAAAGGGTGAAAATTAATGACATATTAACAATCAAAAACTCTTTCCTAAGATGTTTAAACATCTTAGCCCTCCAGTTTATAGCCTAACCCTCTTACGGTTACTATTCTGGGTTTGGAGCGAATATACTTCATTTTTTTGCGGAGTGATGATATGTGTGCTTCCAATGTATTATACATTACATCATCATCAAAAGACCAGATTTTGGAGATGATCATATCTTTTGTGAAAACATAATGAGGATTGCTTATAAATAATTCCATCAGTTCGAGTTCTTTGCGAGTTAAGAGCACCTCTTTGTTTTGAGAGTAAAGCTTTATTGTCGATTTGTTTAAGGTTATATTGGAAAAAGTAATAATAGTGCCTTCTTTCTTAATTACATAAGGATTTCGGCGGTGTAGCGCTCTTAATCGAGCCAGTAGTTCGCCCGGATTGAAAGGCTTAGTCAGGTAATCATCAGCGCCTTTGTCAAGGCCTTTAATTTTATCGGTGGTGTTACTTTTTGCTGTCAAAAGCAAAATAGGAGTTGTGACGCCTTCGCTCCTTACATGAGTCATAACTTCGATGCCATCCATATCTGGTAACATTATATCGAGTATTATTACATCGTATTTATTGTTCATTATAAAATCTACGCCAGACAGACCATCATGGACGAATTCAACATCGTAATTTTCATTTTTTAGGAGCTCTTTTAATGACTCACATAATTGAATTTCGTCTTCGACAATCAATATTTTCATTACATTATCCTCTAACAAAGACTAAATTCAAGTTTAGATTATCTCAATGAAATTAATTAGTCAAGTTCAACTATCTTCAGACTGAATTCAGGTTGCTATACTAATATTTTATCAAAAGCTTATAGCGCAATAGACTTTTTGTTTGTGGTAGATGGTGATTTCAGATGAAAGAAGGACATGTTTTTAAAGTAATAAGTATATTGATTCTGATGGTGGGTTTAGTATTATGCGATAATACTATTTTTTGTCAGCCGGCGAGTGCTGCTGATCTGTGGGTTAATAGTTTATGGTCTGATTCTTCGATTATTCCTGCACATCTTGAATCCGGGATATCAGCCTTTACTACAGTGACAGATGCTGTAGCTGCAAGTAAAAAAGGCGATACTGTTTGGATATACCCTGGACGCTATGATCAAAATGGCGAGCAGTTTCCGATCATTATTAATAGGCCGATTTCCATCTGTTCTGTTGAAGGAGCAAGAGAAACGTTTATTTCAGCTCCTCCCCATGTTTCAGTTTTTGAGATTTGTGCTCCGGGAACAGAAATTAGGGGGTTGACTATTGAACATAAGGGTTCAGGTCTCGTAATTGAGGCTGATGATGTTTGTATTACCGAGAATCGTATTTTATTGTCATCAACCGATTATCGTGTTACTTCCTGTGGAGTGTGGCTTGCTGGTGTTTGTCGGAATCGAATCATCAAAAATGAGTTTATTGATTGTGGTCTTGCTATTGTTGGTCCTCCTATTAATGACGGAACCGGGGATAATGCAGTTCTGACAGGTTTATTTGAAGTAGGCGAAAAGATAGAGTGGTTCACCACCCATATAGTTGAAGATAATCGAGTAAATGGTCATCAACTTGTTTATGTAGTGGATCAAAGAGACACTAAAATTACGCAGGATGCAGGACAAATCATTCTTGCAAACTGTGAGAACCTCACTATTCAAGATGTACGGGTTTGTGATGCAAGTATTGGCATCCAGATTGCTCACTCTAAGGGTATTAAGCTGATTAACTGCCAAGCTTGTAATAATGGTCTGTTTGGCTTCTATTTAGTTTATAGCGATGATTGTTTTATTTCCGATTCTCTTTTATTGGACAATAGCCATGGACTTGATTTAAGAAATTCAACTAACAATAAATTTAGATTTTTACAGGTACAGGGTAACAATCAAGGAATTTTTTTGGCCAACTCATCTACTAATCTGATATCAAAATCCAGGATTAGCAAAAATCATGTCGGTGCCTATATCGGAGATAGTTTGTACAACAAATTGCTTGACAGTGAAATTATAGAAAATGACCTTGGAATTTATGTGCGAAAAGCTGGCAGTACTTTCATTTCGGGTAACTATATCAGTAGAAACAAGCAAAGCGGAATCCGGCTGTCAAAAGCAAGCAATAACAGTATTGTAGAGCAAAACATTATAGAAGGTAACAAAACCGGTATTCTGGTATTAAATTCAGACCACATTTTTTTTAAGCAAAATGAAGTGAAACAAAGTGACATTACAGGTCTCTACCTTTATGACTCAGTTTGTACTTATATTACAAAAAGTTTTTTTGAAGAAAACAATGTGGCTATTAAGATAGTTGAAAAGGCTCAGAATACTACCATATACATGAATTCATTTTATGGTAACGCTTTTACTATTCAAAATGAAGCTGATGAGCCTGTCGATGCCCGAGAAAATTGGTGGGGAACGATAGAAGAATCTTCTATCGTCAGTCATTTAGAGGGGCCAGTTCAATTTATTCCCTGGCTTGAAAAGCCCCCCTATTTTTCTGATGAGGCAAGTTGTGAGGTGTTCGTTGGCAATGGTTGAAAATGATGGGCTGTTTGTAGAAATAAAATTCAGGTTAAATTCAGTTTATAGTGTTAATCTCGTACTATGAGAGCATAATGTAATTTTAGTTGAGAAGGAGGTATTAAAATTATGAAGGATGTTTCTTATCCAAAACTTACTCTCAGGTTTCTCCTGGTATTATTCCTGTTTGTGGTGATCAATAGTGCAGGTATTGAAGCATCCAGTGCAGATGATATAGCCATTGCCTGGAAGGTTGATAAACCGGTAAATGTTGATGGTGATCTCTCAGAATGGGATAGGGAAGATCCTTTATTTCTGGGCAGGAAAGATCAAGTAAACAAGCATGCGGAATACTGGGATGGTCCAGATGATAATAGTGGAAATTTCTACTTGATGTGGGATTCAGATAACCTTTATCTGGCTGCTGAGATTGTTGACGATGTTCCCTTTGTTCGTTTTATGGCTTACGGCCTGGATAGTATCGATGGAATGGCTATATATTTAAGCACAAATCCCGAGGCAGAACGGGGTAGAGCAATATATGACTCTACTGATTTCCGTTTACTTTTTGGATTAGATAATGACATGCTTGATACAGGAATAGACCGCAGTAATGTTCTGATTAAGAAAGGAATAGACACAGCAGGGGTTGATGGATATGAGAATGCTATAAAAGGCTGTGAGGTAGCGATAAAGGAGAGCGAATTAGGATTTAATCTTGAAATTAAAATACCGTTTTCCAGCTTGAGCAATGATCAGATTCCTGTGCTCCAACCAGAACCGGGTATGGAAGTGGGATTTAATTTGGAACTTTATGACCTTGATCAGGCTTGCCCGGGTTCTGTGGCAACGGGTTTAGTCTGGAAAGCTGGTAACCCGAAATTATCCCCTAAGGACTGGGGTTTACTGAGGTTTCAAGCCAGATCCTAATTAAAATTAACCAAAGGGAGGTGGTAGATGGTGAGTAAAATATTGGAAAGGAGGTGCGAGAGGTAGGGAAGTTTTGTTAGTTAAGCTTTGGAGAGGAGATTTATAAATTAAAAGGGAGGAATACACTTGAAAAAAAACATTTTCACCTTAGGGTTATTTTTAATGTTGCTATTCGGTGTTGCTTTTGTGGCATTTGCTGAAGAACAAGTCGCTATCGAAGCTCGGGTAAAACCAGTTCTTGAAGTTGACGGGCTACAATTTAAAGATCTGAATGGAAATGGAGCACTGGATCCTTATGAGGATTGGAGATTATCAATTGATGAGCGGGTGGATAATCTTGTCTCTCTAATGACCATCGAAGAAAAAGCAGGTCAAATGGTTCATCCAAATTTAGAAGTTCCTCTGGATGGTGTTGTTGCTACTGAGCCCACAGTTATTGAAAGTCCGTTTGGCACAATGACAAGATTAGATCCTTATACATTAATCATTGATAAGCATATAACAAATATTTTAAATAACGGGGTAGCTCCCCCAGCAACTTTTGCTGCCTGGTCTAACGCCATACAGGAGATTGCCGAGGGGACAAGGTTGGGTATTCCAATTATATTTAGTACCGACCCAAGACATGGCGCAACATTGGGAGCTCATGTTTCAGGGGCTCAATATTTTTCGCAGTGGCCCAGTCGTGAAGGGCAATTTGGGTTGGCTGCAACCCGTGACATTGAACTGGTAAAAGAGTTTGGAAGAGTAGTTGCTGAAGAATATCGGGCTGTGGGTTTGCATATGATTCTGGGTCCTCAGATTGACCTGGTGACTGAACCGCGCTGGGGTAGAAATGCTGGATGCTGGTCAGAAGATGCCGATCTAACCTCAGAAATGACCGTGGCTTTTTTAGAGGGTTTAAATGTTAAAGACCCCAAAAATGGAGCGTTGGCAATGGTTAAACACTGGCCGGGTTCAGGACCTCATGAAGATGGTACTGGAAACTATATTGTGTATCCCGGAAACAATCTGGATTATCATTTAAAACCATTTGAGGCAGCTTTTGAAGCCGGGGCTACGGCTACTATGCCGTATTATTCTATTCAGAAAGACTACGACACTGTTCCGATTTCCTACTCTAAATTCGCTATACAAGAAACCTTGAGAGACAGGCTGGGGTTTGATGGGGTAGCCTGCACAGACTGGGGAGTGATTGGCTGGGCAGCCCATGGAGATGCTGAAAAACTTAGTATTCCAGAAAGATATGAGATGTGTATAAATGCCGGTACCGATCAATTTGGAAGCGAAACAAATCCAGAAGTTATAGCTCAACTGGTGAAAGACGGTGTTATAAGTGAAGAGAGAATTGATAAATCAGTAAAAAGAATACTGAAACAATCTTTTATGCTGGGATTGTTTGAAGACCCCTACGTTGATACCTCCCGGGCGGCAACTGTAGTCCAGAGTGCTAAAAACCAGGAACTGGGATACAGAGCGCAGCTTGAATCAATTGTTATGCTTACTAATAATGGTGAGCTGCCTTTTGATGAAGTAAAGCTGGACCAGGTATCTGACAAATATATTGCCCGTAAGACCCGGATCTTTGCTTCGGGGATAGACACCAAGGTGGCTGGTAACTATGGAGAAGTGGTTGATAACCCCGCAGATGCTGATATAGCGATTATGAGAGTAGATGCTGTGACAGAAAGTGGATTCGGGCCTGGTGAAGAGTCAGCGGATATTTCTTTTCCTGATGAAACAATGGCTATGATTAATGCGGTTGCCGAGACTGGAGTTCCTACTGTGGTTGCCATGGATATCAGTAGTTCACTTGCTGTTTTCCCGAAAGAGTTATTTGATAAAACAGCCGGAACGTTTGTACTGTTTGATGTTCTTGATAATGCTTTGCTGGATGTAGTTTTTGGACGTTTCAATCCGGTGGGGAAACTACCATTTGATTTACCATCTTCTATGGAAGCAGTTGAAAATCAGCTCGAAGATGTTCCGTTTGATACAGAAGATCCCTTATTTAAATTTGGCTATGGTTTGAGCTATTAAGGTTACACACCCCACCATGAAAGAGATAGGTGGTTTTAAAACCACCTATCTCTCATTATAAAAATATAATAATCACTAAACAATTGAAAGAGGAAGAAGTGAAATGGTAAAACAACAATATAAAAGATTACCCTTTCTGAGGTTTGTTGTATCAGTTTTCGTTTTATGTTTGGCCTGCAGCTTTTTATTTATCGCTCCGGCTCGTGCTTATACTGACTTATCAGTTAATTGCTGGAAAGCACCTGAAAACATTACAATCGACGCCGATTTAAGTGAGTGGAATAAAACATCAGCAGTGATTTTGAATAGTGAGAGTCAAGTAATTCAGGGTGGGAATCAATGGGATGGGCCGGAAGACTTGAGTGCAAGTGTTTATTTTATGTGGGACAGAGATAACTTGTATCTGGCTGCAGAGGTAGTTGATGATACTCCCTTTATGTATCGGGAAGGGTTTCCCCCTGATCTCGTTGATGCCCTGGTTCTGTATTTTAGTACTGACCCCCAGGCCGACCCTGAACGTCAATCTTATCAATCAAAAGATTTCAGGCTGACATTAATAGTTGATGATTATTTGTTTAATACCGGTCTCGATAGAGAGATGGTAGAAGAAAAATGTGGCCTGGAAACCCGGGGAGAGGCTGGTGATGAACAAATTCTAGAAGGTTATGAATATGCTGTAAAGGAAGTTGCAGGCGGTTATATATTTGAGGCAAAAATACCTTTTATTAACTTCAGTAACGAGCAGCTGTCGCCTCTTGTACCTGAAGAGGGTGATGTAATAGGTTTTAATGTAGGCATGTTTGATCTTGACTTTCCCTGTCCTGGTGTGGCAACTACCAATATGGTATGGACCGGGAGCGAAGATGTAGATGTAAATCCCAGCAGCTGGGGTACATTAGTTTTTAAAGGCGAGGAGTAACACATGAGGCAAAATAAGTTTTTAAAATATCTGTTTTTGATAACAATCATAATTAGTATTTTTAGTTTTCCATTGGTGGTTATAGCACAGGAAAATGGCATTGAAGGAGTCTTGAATGATACCGATGCTGGTGGTGAACTTAATATATATCACTGGTGGACAGCTGGTGGAGAGAAGGAAGCAATTGATTCAGCGATAAATATATTTCGAGAGAAATATCCCAATGTTAAGGTAGTCTCGAATGGTATTCCCGGTGGTGCTGGGGGAGCAATGGTTATGAAAGTTAAGGTGTTAGCTCTGGCTGGAAATTCGCCGGAAACCTTTCAAGCTCATCCTGGCTATGAACTCCAACCTTATCTGGAAAGTGGATTGTTGCATGACCTGAGCGAGCTCTGGAGTTATGCTGATTTGGAAAGCAGGTTGTTAAAAGGTATTGCTGAAATGTGCAAATTTGATGGCCGATACTATATTGTGCCAATCGGTGTTCATAAAACAAATATGGTTTACTACAATAAAAAAATCTTTGAGGAATATAATATTACTCCTCCTGAGGAGCCCGTGAGCTGGGAAGATTTCTGGGCTTTGTGTGATGAACTAAGGGATAAACTTCCTCCAGATAAGTATCCTTTAGATCTGGGTGACCGTAAGAATTGGCCGGCAACACAAGTTTTCGAGACAATAATGGTTGGAACCGATCCCCAGATTTATGAAGATTTTATAAATGGAAAAGCTTCAGCTGAAGATATTCAAAAAGTGCTGGATAATATGAAAAAGTTCATGAACTATGTTGCTCCTGATCATGCTGCTCGTCTGTGGTATGAAGCTGCTGGCAGGTTAGTCGCAGGAGATTATGCCATGATGATGCATGGCTCCTGGATTCAGGCTTATTTTAAGTCTCAGGGGTGGGAGTATGGGAGAGATTACGGAGCATTCTCTGCTCCTGGAACTTCCAAATACTTTGGTCTTTGTGTTGATGCTTTTGTGGTTCCAGAAAATTCAGCAGGGCTGGAAAATGGTTTACGCTGGGTCTATACTATTTCTACGCCCGAATTACAGCAGAAATTCACTAAAGAGAAAGAATCGGTTTCACCCTATAATGATACCTCTGTAGACATTTATGATAGTTTAACCAATAAGTTTCTTCAGGAATTATTGGATGAGGAGATAGTAACCTATCCCAGTTTTACTCATGGAATAGCCTTGCCCTGGCACTTCACTATGGATTTGCACAGTAGAATCTCCGATTTTGCTACCAATTCTAATCCGGATACCGCGAGGTACGCTAAATTGATAACCGATTCATTGAAAGAGTCTGGGGTAGAAGGAGAGTGGAAAATTGAAGATTAGAAATGTCAGATACAAATTGGTTAGTGTAATTTTGCTAACATTGATGGTTCTGTTAGCGACCACCCAGTTGTTTGCCGAGGAGAAGCAGGTAGTTGCAAAGGTAAAGTCAATTATTGAAATTGATAGCCTTTCATTTAAAGATCTTAACGATAATGGTGTTTTAGATCCTTATGAGGATTGGCGTTTGTCTATTGAAGAACGAGCACAAGATCTTCTTTCTCAAATGACTTTAACAGAAAAAATTGCTCAAATGCAGCATCCTACTTTTATTCCTCAGAAAGATGGTTCTCCTCCATCTTATCTTGAAGACTGGGCAAGAGAGAAAAATGTTGGTTTTGTGCTGGTTCGAAATCTTCCGGGAGCCAGACAGGCTGCCCAAACCATGAATCAGCTTCAGGAATGGTGTGAGTCCTCTCGTTTAGGAATTCCGATTATTGTTAGTATGGATTCTGTGCACGGCCTCAGTTATATAAATGGTGGCCTTGTTCGTCCTCATAATCTGGGAATGGCCGCTACTAGAAATACTGATTTGTTAAGGAGTTTGACTGAAGCATCGAGATTAGAGCATATGGCTGTGGGTGTAAGGATGACACTTTCTCCTGAGGCAGATATTGCTACTGAGCCCAGATGGGGTAGAGTAATGGAAACCTTTGGTGAGGATCCTGATCTGGTAACCGAGATGGTAAGAACCGAAGTTGAGGCTTATCAGGATGGAACTGAATTAAATGAACAATCGGTTATGGCTTGTGCTAAGCATTTTCCAGGTGCCGGGCCACAGATGGAAGGAGTGGATATGGCTCCAATTGTTTCTTCTCTGGAAACCCTTGAAATTCATTTAAGACCTTTTGCTGCTGCAATTGAAAGTGGCGTTGGTGCTGTAATGCCTTACTACAGTATCCCCTTGGCGGTGGACAATATGGCTGCTCTGGGCTCAGAAAAGACTTTACAGGGGTTACTCAGACAGAAATTAGGATTTGAGGGGATAATTCAGACCGACTGGGGAATGATCTGGGGCATCCAACAGAGCTCATCATTTGTAGACCGTGAAATATCAACAGAAGAAGCAATTGAAATTGGACTTAAAGCTGGTGTAGATGTTATTGGTGGTGAATCATTGAGGCTGATTAACCAGATAGAAGAGCTAATTAATGAGGGCAAAATAGAGGAAGGTATTATTGATGACTCGGTATTACGTATTTTAAAGGCAAAGTTCAGGATGGGAATTTTTGAAAACCCGTATGTGGATCCCGATTATGCGGCTGAAATAGTTGGAAATCCTGACCATCAGGAGTTGTCTCTTGAAGCTGCTCGGCAGTCAATGACTTTGCTGAAAAATGATGGGATACTTCCTCTTTCAACAAAAGGACAAATTCTGGTTGCAGGTTTGCGGGCCGGGGATATAAGTAGTTTGACCGGGGGCTGGACTTCTGAACAGGATGGAATAACTATATTGGAAGCAATTAAAGACCGGGCAGGCGTAAATACCAAAGTTGTATATGAAGCTGAAGATCCTGAAAGGGCTAGAAAACTTGCCGAAGATAGCACGGTAGCTATTGTTGTAATTGGCGAGCCATCTTATATGCACAGTCCTCCCTGGGGTGCAAACACCCTGGAATTACCCAGAATACAACAGCAGCTGTTGGAAGCTATCCATGAAACGGGAATTCCAATTGTAACTGTGGTTATGATGGGACGGCCCTATATTTTGACCTGGTGTGCTGAAAACGCCAGCGCTATCGTAGTTGCCTATTATCCTGGTACTCAGGGTGGTAAAGCAATTGCCGAGGTTCTTTTTGGGGATTATAATCCACAAGGAAAATTGCCTATTCAAATCCCTCGTACAATGGAACAGGTTATCTCCCAAAAGAGCGACATCCCTTTTGATATAGACGATCCCTTATATGATTATGGGTTTGGCCTGAGTTATTGAATCGACAAATCTTGAAGAATGTTCCGGGATTAGATGGCCATAATTAAACCCTAATCCCGGAACATAAAGGAAGAGGAGATTTTGATGAGGGAATTCTTTAAGAGACATCCGTTAATAATTTTGGTTATCCCGATCGGGCTCATTCTTTACTTTGTTTATTTCTGTATTGGATGGAACGTCTGGGTATCGGTTTCTGATTGGAAAGGTTTAACTCCTAGCTATAGATTTAATGGGTTTTATGCCTATACTAAATTGTTTACCGATTCTACTTTTTGGCTTTCGCTACGTAATACATTGCTTTTGTTTGCAATAATCCCTATATGTATTGTTCTGGGTCTGCTGCTGGCAATTTTAATGGATCAGGAGGGATTAAAGGGATCGAATATTTTTCGAAACCTGTTTTTGCTTCCCTTTACCTTATCCTTTGTGGTTACCGGAACTATCTGGGCTTGGATGTACAATCCGACAAACGGCATTATTAATTCGCTTTTTCGCTCGATTGGTTTGAATTCTTTGGCTGGAACTTGGCATACAAGCCAAGAGACTGTTATGCTATCAATTATGATTGCTCTAATCTGGCAGTTTTCTGGTTATGTAGCTCTAATATTTCTGGCAGGAATAAAATCAGTGTCTCAAGATCAGATAAACGCTGCGAAATTGGATGGAGCATCAAATTTAAGGATATACAGACGTCTGATAATACCCCAGCTAAAAGCTCCGTTAACAACAGCTATCGTAATACTTGCTATGTATGCTCTACGTTCATTTGATTTTATCTGGGTGCTTACTGGCGGGGGTCCGGGTTATGCTTCTCATACGTTGCCAATTTTAATGTATAAAGAAACTTTTCAGGCGACAAATTTTTCAATTGGAGCAGCCATAGGCAATGTTTTGCTGATGATTGTCCTGGTACTTGTCATACCTTTCACTTATCGAACTTATAGGAGGTAAAAATAGAGTGGAGATGGCCCAAAAAGTTCCTAGTAAAGTTTCATATATTATCTTTTATAGTGTGCTTATTTTGTTTGCCATATTTTACTTGCTTCCATTCTGGGGTGCTTTAACTACCTCAGTTAAAACGGCAAAAGATGTAGCTGTTACCAGTCCTCTGTCGTTGCCGACGAATATAACCTTATCTCCTTATGCCGAAGCGTTTAAAGAGTTAAAAAAACCACTTCTAAACAGTTTGCTTATTACAATAGGGGGCATGTTGGGTTCGGTGTTTTTAGGTTCCATATGTGGTTATGCTCTGGCCAAGTATCGTTTTAAATATGACAATCTGGTGCTTTTGCTTCTAATAAGCGGCATATTTCTTCCTTACCAAGCTATACTGGTTCCTTTGTTCCAGACTATAAGAGCGTTGAATCTTTATGATACCATTCTCGGGCTTGTTTTAACCCATGCTGTTTATGGTATTCCAATGTGTGCCTTAATGTTTCGCGGTTTTTATGGAGATATTCCTGATTGTCTCATCCAACAAGCAATGGTAGATGGAAATGGACCCTGGCGAATATATCGGAAAATAATACTTCCCAGTACCAGGATTGCTACCGTTACGGTCATTGTCTTTCAATTCACTTCTATCTGGAATGAGCTTTTATTTGGATTGATTATTGGTGGGCCTGATTCCATGCCGGCTACTGTAGCTCTTAATAACATGATGGGAACATTGGCAGCCGAATGGAATGTACAAATGGCAGGCTCAATATTGTTGGCTATGCCGGTGCTGATTTTGTATGTAGTTATGGGCAAATATCTTATCCGAGGCTATATGGCTGGTGCAGTAACTGCTTCTTGATAAAGAGTCAAAATTTTGTTAAAGGAGAGAATAATTATGGAACTTTTAAAAAAGATAAAATATCAAATTGCTTTTATCTTTTTTTTGATTTTGCTTTTAACTGTGTATGTGAATGCTTATGCGAATGATAAAGCTGATAGTCCTTTATCAATACCGGTAATAAAAAATACAGTAGCCCCTCTATTAAAAATAGATGGATTAGAGTTTAAGGATTTAAATAAAAATGGTAAGTTAGATCCTTACGAAGACTGGAGATTATCTCCTGAAGAACGCAGTGAAGACCTTCTGAGCAGAATGACAATAGAAGAAAAAGTTGCTCAGATGATTCATTTGACTTTGTTTGAACCTCAGGAAAGCTGGTTTAGTGACTTAAATGTAGGGTTTGCCCTGGTATATACCTATCTGATGGAGGGGCCGCTGCAGGCAGCAGAAGCAACCAATGAGTTCCAAAAGTTATCCGAGTCTTCTCGCTTAGGCATCCCGGTTATTTTTAGCATGGATTCTGTAAATGGAGCAAGCTGGGTGCATGGAGCCACGATTTTTCCTGATCAACTTGGTTTGGCGGCAACGGGCGATGTCAATCTTGTGAAACAGTTGGCCGACCTTCAGCGTGAGGAAATGCTGGCAATCGGTGTCCGTATGAGTTTATCACCGGTGGCAGACCTGGCAACTGAACCTCGCTGGGGACGTTTTCAGGAATGTTTTGGTGAAGAATCATCACAGGCAGCGGGCATGGTGGTGGCAGCTATTGAAGGACTCCATAATGGGGAGGAATTGAATCCTGAGTCTGTTTTAGCCTGTGTAAAGCACTTTCCTGGCGCTGGACCGCAAAAAGAGGGGAAAGATGGGAGCCCTTTAGTATTTGATGAGGACTCATTGGAAATGCATCTAAGTGTATTTAAAAGGGCGATAGAAGCAGGAGTAGCAGCAATTATGCCCTATGGATATAGCACTGTGCCTTTTCTGGGTGGTGATGCGATAGAGAAGACTGCTCATGAATCAAGTGCTGTGATGAAAGGATTGTTGCGCGATAAACTTGGTTTTAAAGGACTTATTCAGACTGACTGGGGGATGCATCATGTTGTTTCTGCTCTATCGGGTGCTGATGTCCTTGGTGGAGCCGGACCGCGTCAGATACAAAAACTGGCAGAAGAATTACCGGTAGAGAAGGTTGATGAAAGTGCGCGCCGAATACTTAATGTAAAGTTTAAAATGGGTTTGTTTGAGAATCCATATGTAAATCCCGAAAAGGCAGTTCAGGTTTTAGGTAGTGAAAAAAACAAAACGCTGGCCCTAAAGGCAGCTTCTAAATCTCTTACCTTAATAAAGGACAAAGGTGTTCCAGCACTTACAGATAAAAATTTGATTATTGCTGGAAAACTGGCAGAAGATGTGGAGGCACTTAGCAGTGGATGGAAAGCACCTGATTCCCCCGGGAGAAGTATTTTACAAGTATTACAGGAAAAAGCAGGTGCTGATAAAGTAGCTTATATTGCCGATGATACTTCCAGGTTGGATGAAATAGATTGTGACAATAGTATTGCAATAGTGGTTATTGGTGAGGAGACATGCACTCATGAACCAGCCTGGGGATCAAAGAACTTGGAATTTCCAGCGGAGCAAATGGAGCTAGTCCGCAAATTAAATTCTAAAGGAGTTCCGATTGTTACGGTGGTTCTGTTAGGGAGGCCATATGTGATGACAGAGTTAGTAGAATTATCAGATGCCGTTATTATTGCTTACCGCCCGGGGGTTAGTATGGGAGCAGAAGCAATTGCCAGCGCTTTGTTTGGGGAATCTCCATTAGATGGCAAGCTTCCTATGCAATTACCCAGGAGCATGGAACAGGTAGAGAGTCAGAGGGAAGATTTATCGGGAGATATAGATGATCCGTTGTTCGATCGAGGATTTGGACTGGATGTTGACAGCTTTGGGACTGTTGCAGAGTAAGATTGATAATAGGAATAGGAGGATGCAATAATTATGAGCACAATTAGTGTTAAAAACGTCAGTGTGAGTTATGACAAAGGCAAAAATATGGCTCTCGATGATTTTAATCTGGAAGTCAAGGATGGTGAGTTTTGTGTACTCCTTGGTCCCTCTGGTTGTGGGAAAACAACAGTCCTTCACTGTATCGCTGGGCTGATTAACCCTGATAGTGGTGAGATTATGATTGATGATACAGTGGTTTCATCGGTTTCTAAAGGTATTTTTGTAAGGCCGCAAGAAAGAAATATCGCCATGGTTTTCCAGACCTATGCTCTTTATCCTAATATGACTGTTAAGGGTAATCTGTCTTTTGCCCTGGAGACAAAGGGGATGAGCAGTAGTGATATTGAAAAAAAGGTGATTAGTATCGCAGAGATGCTGGGGATAGAATCGTTACTGGATCGAAAACCGGCACAGCTCAGTGGCGGACAGCGACAAAGAGTAGCCCTGGGGAGAGCGCTTGTTCGTGACCCTGAAGTATTTTTGCTGGATGAACCACTGGGAAACCTGGATGCAACACTCAGGGATCAGGTAAGGTATGAGTTAAAAAAGATACAAAGAACTTTTGGAATTACTACAATTTATGTAACACACGATCAATCTGAGGCAATGACACTTGCCGATAGGATTGTCCTGATAAAAGATGGAAAAGTGATTCAAGAAGGTACCCCCCACGATTTATATTCAAAACCGGACAATCTCTTTGTAGCAAGTTTTATTGGCACACCTCAAATAAATACCCTCCAGGCTTCAATAAAAGAGAGAGGCGATGATCATGTAATTATTGCAGAAGAAATAGAGATTCCCGTTTTTGGACAAGATGTAGAAAAAATTAGGGAAATTAAGAATAGTGAAATAATTGTGGGAATCAGGCCTTCGGATTTTCGTGTAGCAAACAATGCTGATTCTACTTTAATTAAAGGAGAAGTGGAGCTTGTTGAGCCCCTGGGAGATGCTGTTCTGGTTCACTTTAAAATGGGAAGCATAATGATGCTCGCCAAATTACCGGAATTAACGGAAAGAGATATCGGTGGAGAAATTAGCCTGAGCGTTGATTTTAGCAGGTTGCACATTTTTGATAAAAAAACAGGTAAAAGAATTAAATTTTAACCAGTATATTTCAACACGTATTTTAAAGAAATGATTTAATAAGAGCAAATTAATCAGTTACATCTTAAACTGGTGCGGTGGAGTATGGCAGGGTTATAACGGGTCTCATAAACTGGAGAAAGTAAGAAATGGGTAACGTCCGTAATGTTGTGGTGATGCAGTACTAAAGGCTAAGATAATATGTATAAGAGCGTCCAGTGAATAGATATGTCCCAACCAGATGATGAAGTTTAGAGAGAAGATTAACCTATGTCAAGATGAATAAAGCTCTATGTCAGCTTGTGTCTACATTTCCCAGACCTAAGATATCCTCTTTAGCATCTTAATCTTGATATTATGTATTTGACAAGATGAATTTACAGCATTCCGGAAGTTAATTTTTGCAGCACCCTTAATTTCAGAATTAACAGTTCATAGTAGAGTAAGACAAAGGGTAATCTGGTCCGGAAAAGACCACTAAATGACTGTGGTGAATTAAACGGTCAATGATGGCGGCGGCTGTTCATTCTCTCATCATAAAATATTCCATTCCACTCGCTGAATTCCAGGTTTATAGTAATTTTATGCTGTACTTTTTAACTTCCGCTGTGCTGCATTTCTATTCTGCCAAACACAATATTACAATCCCTGGTGTAACCAGTAGCAGCTCCATTATTGAAATAATTTAATTTACCACATCGCTTTTACCACCGTACTTCTTTTTTTTAGATATTTTTCCCCACACAATTTGACATAGAGCCCTCGGCTGCTTGACAGGCTATCTATTTTCATTTATTGTTAGATTGTTGGCTAAATTGCAAGATAAATTCACATAGAAAGTGGGAGTTATATGAAATTCGGGTACTTTGACGATGAACATAGGGAGTATGTAATCAGTAATCCTCAGACGCCCTATCCATGGATTAACTATTTGGGACAGGAAGCCTTCTTCTCTCTCATTTCACACTTTGCCGGAGGCTATTCCTTCTATCGGGATGCCCGGTTTCGACGCATTACTCGTTATCGTTACAACAGTGTTCCTACGGATGACGGTACACGCTTCTTCTATGTACGTGACGGCAACACTATCTGGTCACCTGCCTGGAAACCGGCTAAAACCTCTCTGGATCGGTATGAGTGTCGGCACGGTATGGGCTATACCATTATCACCGGGGAAAAAGGCGACATTAGCGTGTGTGTTAAGTTTTTTGTTCCTCTGGGTGTTAATGCTGAAATTCAAGAGGTGGCTATACATAATACTGGATCTCAGCCCAAGGATATCCAGTTCTATGCAGGGGTTGAGTGGTGCCTTTGGAACGCTCTGGATGACTTTACTAATTTTCAGCGGAACTTCTCCACTGGTGAAGTGGAGATAAAAGACTCGGTCATCTACCACAAAACCGAATACCGGGAGCGGCGTAACCACTTTGCTTTCTATGCGAGTTCGCAGCCTCATAGTGGTTTTGATTCAGATAGAGAGACTTTCTTTGGTCTCTATAACAGCTTTGCGGAGCCAAGAGCTGTGCTGGAAGGAACCAGCTATGGCTCTGTAGCAGAGGGGTGGGCACCTATCGCGGCGCATCGCTTTGATTTGCACCTTGAGCCGGGTGAGGAGAAAAAACTTACGCTTATACTGGGTTATGTGGAAAATCCAGACGAGGAAAAGTGGGAGGCGCCCGGTATTATTAACAAGCGCCGTGCTCTTCAAGTAAAGGAACGTTTCTCAGATCCTCAGGAGACTGAAAAAGCTTTTTCTGCCCTTAAGGCTTACTGGGATGACCTTCTTGGGCGTTTTGTTCTTACTCACCCAGACGAGAAACTCGTCCGGCAGGTAAATATCTGGAACCAGTATCAGTGTGTAATCACCTATCACTTGGCTCGTAGTGCCTCATATTTTGAATCCGGGATAGGTCGAGGAATTGGATTTCGAGATACTAACCAGGACCTTCTCGGCTCTATGCATCAGATACCTGCTCTTGCCAGGCAGCGAATTTTGGATGTGGCGGCTACACAAATGGAAGACGGTGGATGTTACCATCAATACCAGCCACTCACCAAACGCGGCAATGACGACATAGGAGGAGAATTTAATGATGACCCTCTGTGGCTCATCCTCTCCACTGCATCATACATTAAGGAAACCAGGGATTGGTCTATCTTAGATGAGCAGGTGCCTTTCGATCACGATCCTGCCAAAGCAGCTTCTCTCTTTGAACACTTGCGCAGGTCATTCTACCACGTAGTGAATAATCTTGGACCCCACGGCCTTCCACTCATAGGAAGGGCAGACTGGAACGATTGTCTCAATCTTAACTGTTTCTCTACCAACCCGGATGAAGCCTTTCAAACTGCGGACAATAAAAAGGGCCGCACTGCAGAGTCAATTTTTATCGCAGGGTTGTTTGTATTTGCTGGAAGAGACTATGTGAAGATCTGCCAGAAGCTGGGCAGACAAACAGAAGCCCGGGAGGCAGAAACCCATATCCAGAATATGGTCCGGGCTGTGGAAGAGTATGGGTGGGATGGCGAATGGTATCTACGTGCCTATGACTATTTTGGCCGTAAGGTGGGAAGCAAGGAGTGCGAGGAGGGAAAGATTTTCATAGAATCGCAGGGCATATGTGGCATGGCAGAGATAGGAAAGGATAAGAACTATCCCCTCAAAGCTCTGGATTCGGTGAAGAAGCATTTAGATACTCCTTACGGAATTGTGCTTCATCAGCCTGCTTACAGCAGGTATTATTTGGAGCTCGGTGAAATATCCAGTTATCCTCCTGGTTACAAAGAAAACGCTGGTATCTTCTGTCATAACAACCCCTGGGTTATGATTGCAGAAACACGGATAGGCAGAGGGTCTCGCGCCTGGGAGTACTACCGTAAAATCGCTCCTGCTTATTTAGAGGAAATAAGTGAAATACATCGTACTGAGCCCTACGTATATGCCCAGATGATTGCCGGCAAGGATGGAAGGCGGTATGGAGAGGCAAAAAACTCGTGGCTTACAGGAACTGCAGCCTGGAACTTCGTGGCCATAAGCCAATGGATCTTGGGGATACGTCCATCGTTTGAGGGTTTAATAGTAGATCCTTGTATCCCGTCCGAGTGGGATGGTTACTCTGTACGTCGGCTGTATCAGGGAGCTGTCTACCATATTACTGTGGATAATCCATTCCATGTGGAGAAAGGAGTAGCAGAGCTCTTCATCAATGGAAAAGAACTGTCTGCTGCCGAGCATAGAGGCGATACAGAGACAGGTATATTGCTTCCTGTGGCAGCAACAGGAGAAGAGATGCAAGTGCGAGTAGTGCTTGGCACATAACGCTTTTCTCAAGGGAAAGACACAGGCTTCTCTTTTAGCAATGGCTCTGGTTTTTAGAAGATGAGCCAATGTTGGCTTGTCAACTGTTTCATTTAACACATCACAGGTAAACTCTCATCCATAGCTTGTCTCAAGTACTGCTTTAGTTTCCCCTTCACCTTTGACCTCTATCATATACTCCTGAGGATATGCTCATTTCATAGGAAACCTTCCCTTATTGATAATTGTTCCTTTTTCATCCATCACCACTACTACTCAAGTATCGCTTATGGCAATAGGGCCGATGTGCACCTCCTGATTTTTATTTCTTTTCTTAGTAGTGGTTACCCATCGGGAGGGTCACGGCTCTCCCTTCTGCAGAGAGGAGGATAGCTTCTCTTCTTCCGAGAAAATGAAAAAACGAGATTATCATGGGAAGAGAATGCGATTCTCTCACAATGACCCTTCGGGCAATTCCTCCGGGGAAGAAGAAAGAAGTCACCACGCCGTTGATGCTACGAGTTCGCAGTAACGCCTGAGATTACAAAAAAGTTCTTTCTGAACTTTACTTTGTGTTAAAATTCTTTGAGAGAAACTACTAAAAAGGGAGGAAAAGATGTGGAGAATTACAAAAATTTCCAGGTAGCCATATATTGTCCGGCACCTTTTTTGAGAGGTGCTACCTTCCGTGAGATGGAAGAAGGCCTTAATTTTTTCAAAAAGCATTTGAGGATATCAAAAGTTTATCTTGAAACCCATCGAGGAAGCGTGGATGTAGAAAAAGAAAAGATTTTTAAAGTAAAGGAGTTTTTTGAAAAAGAGGGAGTTAAAACTTCGGGAGGCATAACTACAACTATTTCCTTAGAAAATGACGAATTCAGGGATTTAAGAATCTTTAATACCCTTTGTTACACCAACCCGGAACATTTAAAAAAGTTAGTGGAAATTGTAGAATTTACTGCTTCTATATTTGATGAGATTATATTAGATGATTTTTATTTTACTCCCTGTCGTTGTCCTTCCTGCATAGAAGAAAAAGGAGATTTGAGCTGGGAAGAGTTCAGGCTTAACTTAATGGCCTCAGTTTCTGAAGAATATGTAGTTAAGCCGGCAAAAAGGGTAAATCCGGAAGTTAAAATGATTATTAAGTATCCCAACTGGATAGAGTCTTATCAAGAAACAGGGTACAATCCCGAAGCCCAGGCAGAAATTTTTGACTATGTTTATACAGGAACTGAAACTCGTGATCCTCTTTTCACTCACCAGCATTTGCCGAGATATTTAAGCTATTCTCTAATGCGATTTTTCGATGAGGTAAAGCCGGGCAAAAACTTAGGAGGTTGGTTTGACTCTTTTGATTGTATATACAACATAGGTTATTACCTGGAACAGGCATATTTAACCCTATTTTCCAAAACTAAAGAAATCACTCTCTTTGATTTCAGTTCCCTGAGAAACTCTGTATTTATTCCCCCCTTGGGGCATCAGCTAAATTTACTGGATTCGATACTGGGAGAGCTGGGGAACCCTTCGGGGATTCCGGTTTATTACCCTTTTAATTCTTACGGGGAAGATCACTTACATGACTATTTAGGTATGGTAGGTATTCCCCTTTATCCTACTCCTTATTTTCCTGAAGATAGTGACCTAATATTTATCACAGCTAATTCAGCTATGGATAAAGATATTTTAAATAAGTTAAAAAGATATTTATTAGCGGGCAAAAATATCGTAATGACCTCGGGGTTTTTGAAGGCCATGCAGGGAAAAGGAGGGGAAGAGTTTACCTCTTTAAGAGTCACCGACAAAAAAGTAATTTCTAATTTCTTTGGAGTAAAAATTCAAGGTTTAGACTTTTCTCAGTATGTCCATGGTCCCAAAAAGGTTGTTTTCCCCCTATTAGATTACAGAAACAATGCCACATGGCCAGAGATAGTCTGTATTGATGGAGAAAATAACTTTCCTATTTTAATGAATGATAGCTATGGTAGGGGAAAGGTTTTCACTCTCACCGTACCTGATAATTTTTCTGATGTGTATCATTTCCCCCGGGAGGTTCTTACCGAAATTAGAAAAGTATTTGCGAGGGGGAATCCTTTTTATATAGAGTGCGAGGGGAAAATGGGTCTATTCACATATGATAACGATACTTTTATTATCGAGTCTTTCTTGCCTTACCGAACTCCAGTAAATATCTATATCAAAGGTAAAGACAAAAAATTAATCGATATGGAAGAAGGCTTTGAATACAAGCCAACATTCTCTTCAGAAAAGGAAAGTTTATATAAAGTAAGTCTGGAACCTTCTACTTTTAGAGTTTTCAAAATGGTATCAGACGATAGGAGGGCATAACCCTGTGTATTTTTTTCCTTGTTGCCATATATGAAAGAATTATGTAAGCTTCTTTCCTTATTGAATTGATTACGTCCTATATCTTCATAAAAATAAAAGAGTGGATGGTCATTGTGGTAAAGTTCATTTTATGAAAAACCTTTAAAAAACGAGGTCATCCATTTGTGGAAAGGGGTCCAGAGAGTGAGCACGAGACAGGAGTTTAATCGGGCATCCACGTTTTTGCTTTTTCTTTTGTCTTTTTATTTGGAATCATAAGGGTGCATTCTCCCTACTCTCTGGAACCTTGATAAAGCCATTCAGAAATGACGGATAAAGGGGTTATGGGGGTTTATTCCCTATAATCATGACTGGTTTTGCGGGATATTGTAATCTGTGGAGGTGAGCTCCAGAAATCTCCGGGAGTTAAAGTGTCTACGGGGTAAAGATGGGGTTTAATTCTTTCCTTGTGGATAATAGAAGCCAACCGGTCTACTATTTGCCAGGCATGACGAATAAAAGTAGAGTCAGGAAACAAAGTTCGATCCCCGGCCAGCAAGTCATATATTATCTTTTCATAAGCTTCGGGGGTATTGGCTCCAAAACTTCCAGAATAGGTGAAATTTAGCCGGGTAGGAGAAGAATATAACCCCATTCCCGGTGTTTTTACTCTTATTAAGAGGTCTATTCTTTCCTCGGGTTGAATTTCTATGCGAAGGAGGTTATCCTCTGGAAAATGGGAATGAAATACCACCTCAAGAAACGATTCCCTCTCTGCCATTCTTTTTCCGGTCAACATTCGAAATGGTACTCCCTGCCACCGCTCAGAAGAAATATATAAAGGCAGATAAACTAAAGTTTCTATCTGGGAATGAGGATTTTCTACCTCTTCCTGGTAATTCTGGTATTGCCCTAAATATATGGCTTCCGGAGGGGGCAGTTGAATCTCGGTAAGCAAATGACTTTTGGCCTGGCCTACATTTTCCAGGAATCTTTGACACTCTTTTCTATCTTCTTCGCAAAGGGGAGGGATATCGATAGCTAAAAGAGTGAGAAGCTGAAGGAGATGATTTTGAAATACGTCTTTAATGGCACCGGTCTCTTCGTAAAATTTTTTTCTTTCTCCTACCCCTTCTTTTTCACTTACTGCAATGCGCACCTCTTTTACGAAGGACCGGGATAGCAGTTTTTCTATAAATAGATTTTCAGCTTTAAGAATGATGAGATTTTGAACGGTGGCTTTTCCCAAGTAATGGTCGACGTAGAAAATTTCTTCTTCTCGAAAGATTTTTTTAAGAGCTTTTTCCAGTTCTTCAAAATCTTTTTCGCTGGAACCAAAAGGTTTTTCTAAAGCTACTTTTTTTGTGGAGGGCGAGCTTAAGGACAGGGTTTTTTCTATGGTTTTTAAGGCTGAGTTATAAAGAGAAGGAGGGAGGGAGAGGTAAAATATTGCCTCTTCTTTCCCTGTCTTGTTAATTAGCTGGCTGAGTTTTGAAGGGATTTCCGGGTTTTCTAAATCTCCTGGGAGATAGAAAACCCGTTCCAATAACTCTTTTTCTTCTCTCTGGTGGATTTTTTGAAGAAACCTCCGGTAGTCTCCCTCTTTAGAAAAACGCCTTCCTAAAGCTATTAAAGCTAAATCTCTTATTTCATAGTGATAGAAAAGAGAGGATAAGGCAGGGAAGATTTTCTGGGTGAAGAGATTGCCCGTAGCTCCAAAGAATATTAAAGTTTTCATTTTACATTCTAAAGAGCACAGCCCTTGTCGGGGAGCCATCTCCCTCTTTTATTTTTAGAGGGAAAGATAGAAAATAGTAAAAGCCAGGTTCTACCTCCCGGAGATATAGCCCCTCGAATATTAAAATACCTTTTTCTAAAAGAAGGCGATGGGTGGGGTGTCCGGGCTGGTCGCGTTCTATCCCTAAAGAGTCAATTCCTACGCCTTTTGCACCTTGTTGAGCTAAATAAGAAGCACCAGATACAGTAAGGTAAACAAAGTTTTCTCTCGACAGGTCAGAAAAAGAGTTATCAGTTTTCAGAATTAAAAATTGCCGGGGGGATAGGAATTGTTGAAAAGGAGAGAGGTGTTCTGCGGCTATGGCCTCCACTCCTCTTATTTCTACAACTAAAGCCGGACCAAGAAATGAAGAAAGGGGCAGCTGATCAATAGAGTTAGCGGGAGAGAGCATATGAAGGGGAGCATCTACGTGAGTTCCGGTGTGGGTTTCCAGGGTCAAGCGAGTTTCGTTTGCTCCTTGAGAAAGAGTTCTTATCCTTTCTAAACGAGGTTTTTTTTCCTTTCTCCCTTTATAAGTGGGAGTTTCTTCCGACAGAGGAAGAGATATATCGATGATTTCCATAATTTCACCTCATTCCGCCAAAAGTAGTTTCATTTGTTTGGCATTCCTTATTGCATAATCACGAAAACAGTTATTAAACATCAAAAAAACTCTTTCAGCACCCGGGGATTTCTTCTTTACAACCTCTTTCCACCTGTTTAATTCCTCTTCTTGATAAAGGTAGGCAAATTTTTCTTCTACGGGTGCTCCCTTCTTTTCCCAGGCTGGTTTATTGCGTCCATGGAAGCGAGTTATGAGCTCCGGGGTAGTAACTTCTACTATGGGAGGGACCGTCCAGGGAAGTTGAGGCTCATCTACGCAGGTATAGGCTAATCTCTCCTTGCGCAAAAAACAGAAAGTGTCATCTCGATTTTCTTCGCTCAACCAGGAATGGTGGCGAAACTCTATAGCTAAAGTTCCTTTAATATTTTCTCTAAGCCAGGATAAATACTCCATAGTTTCTCTACTTTTTTCTATCCAGGGAGGAAATTGAAAGAGAATATAGCCCAGTTTATTTTCTTCCTGCAAGGGGTTTATGGCAGAAAGGAAAGCAGATAGAGCTATTTTTAGCCACTCTTCAGGGACTTCCGCTAAATAGAAGTGAGGTCGTTTTTGCAACCTTTCGGGCAATTCTTCTTTCAAAAATTGAGGAATGACAGATAGGGAAGTTTTGTGAAAGGTAAATAGAGAAAAGGATTTTATATTAAAAAGGAAAGAGGAAGGGGTTCGCTCTACCCAGAGACGAGCATTTCTCTCTGCAGGGAAAGCATAAAAGGTGGAATCAACTTCTACGGTGTTAAAATGTTGAGCGTAGAAATTCAGTCTTTCAGCAGGATTTTTAAGTTGAGGAGGGTAAAAAGAGCCGTCTTCAATGAGAGTTTTCTCTGTCCAGGAGCAAGTACCAATATGGTAAATAGCCACATTTTCACCTCTTTTCCCTTACATTATTCTTTATCTCTACAACCTCATTCACAGTAAAAATATTCTAATTTATTTTAACCGCCTCAGAAAAAGCACGGCAAATTGATTATATCACTGAGCTATAATCAATTTGCCGCCTCTGAGTACAGGGGTGAGTATTGTTCCCTTGCTTCTATAGAACCTGCCAGAAAAATATAGTTAATCACAAAAATCCATTGTAATATTCTTTTCCTTCGTACTCTGATTATCTTTTGTGTCGGGGCATTATTACGGGTCAATCGCGAGTGCTGCTCCCTTTTATAGTTCTGACAATATTTACCTGGAGCAGGGATTCAGTCTCAATGAAAAAACAGCCACCCCGCCATCGCTTTTGAATTTTGAGCGGGGTGGCCTATATGATTGGCTATGTATTACTTATACAGTAAAGTTGTTAACGACTTCTTGAAGCTCTTCAGCTAATTTACTCAAGCTGGCTGCCATAGAGTTAATTTCTTCCATGGCTGCATTTTGTTCTTCTACTGAAGCGGAAATTTCTTCACTGGAGGCGGCGTTCTCTTCGGCAATGGAGGCAACGGTAGTGATGGTCTCATGTAATTTGCTAATAGACTCAGATATGCTTCGTAAATCGTGCAGGGTATCTTCGGTATGCTTTACTAAACTCTGAGAATTTTCGGCGGTTGCTTGCTGGTTTGTTTCCAGCTCTCCAATAGTTCTGGTCAAGCTGCCAATGGAGTTGGCGACTTCACCGGTTGCTGCTATTATATCTTCAAAGCTTTGAGAAACCTTTTCGCTCTGTTTGCTACCTGTTTCCACTTGATTTTTTGCTCTCTGCATTGCTTCAGAAGTTTCGCCGGTGTTTTTCTGGATTTCAGATATCAGAGCTCCAATTTGTTCTGCAGCCTGAGCAGACTCTTCGGCAAGCTTTCTAACCTCTTCAGCAACCACGGCAAATCCGCGTCCGGCATCTCCTGCTCGGGCTGCTTCAATTGCTGCATTTAAGGCTAAGAGGTTAGTTTGTTCAGCGATACCGGTTATTAGGTCTACAATCTTTCCAATTTCCTGGGAACGTTCAGTCAAAAGCTCCACACTTTGAGCAACTTCTTGAGATACTTCGGCAATATCTTCTACGCTGGCTACAAGGTCAATAAGTAATTTTTTGCCATTCTGAGCTTTTTCTTGAGTGATTTTGCTTTGGTCGCTAACGGAATTATTCATTTTACTAATGGTAGAGAGAATATGGCTATTTTCTTCCAAATTTTTGATGGTTTCCTCGAGAAGACGTAGATTATCGTCACTTGTGTTGACGATAATCTGAGCTTTTTTAGCCATGGTATCTCCTTCTTCAGCGATTTTCTGGAGTTCTTCACTCTGGCGAATGGAGCCTTCGGCGACCTGGGAAATAGTTTGGGCAATCTCTGCAGTAGCTCTACTGGCTTCGGATACCGATGATGCAAGCTCTTCAGAAGAAGATGCCAGAAGAGAAGAAGAGTTTAAAGTATTATGTACCAGGTTTCTCAGAGAATTTACCATTTCTGCGAAGCTATTGCTGAGTTTACCCAGCTCATCTTTTACGGTTAGTTTTTTGACCTCGACCTGCAAGTTGCCACTGGCGACCTTTTCTGCTGCACTGGAGATTTCCTGGAGGGGCTTGCGGATGCTTCTTGTGAGTAGTAGAGCGAATGTTAATCCTAAAACAATGCTTATAATGATGGTCCAGGTTATCAGCGATAGTGACATGGTGCGGGCTTTCTGAGCGCTAAGATTTTCCTCTTCGGTTAAGTTCAATATGACATCGGTGAGTTGATTTAAATATTCGCGTGTTTCCTCGAATTTCTCAGCAGCTTTTCCCAGGGATAGTTCTGTTGCCAGATTACGCTCTTCCTCACCACCTTCGGTGAGATAATTAATTACCTGTTTCGACACTGTTTCCCATTCTTTACGGACTTCTTCGTATCCAGATATAAGTTGCAATTCTTCCGGGGCTTGAGCCAGTTCTTTATACTTGTTAAAACGCTCTATTGATTGATTAAAATTTTCTTCATAATCGGCAAGAAGGCGTTTGAATATTTCGCTATCGCTGGGAGCAGAAAGCATGGAGCGTTCAGCTACCAGAAGCTGTTGTAAATCCCTGTCTGCCTCGATAAGGTAGTCAAGAGCGGGCATTCGCACGGCATATACTTTATATAGAGAGTCGTTCAACCTGGAGGTGGCGAAAAAACCAATACATCCGACAATTGCCACTAAAACTATCATTATTATGAAACCACTCAAAATCTTAGTCTTCAAGGTCATTTTCTCTTCTCCTCTCTTTGGTCTTTGGGTCTTTGGAGCCGGTGTGCTTTTTTAACTCTATTTTATATATCGGCATTTTCGGGGGGATCTTTAATGTTGGGGGGTGGTTTTTGGTGTTATCTTTCGTGATAGGATTTAGATGTAAACTCGGTATCCCACACGCTGCCGGGGAACTCACTAAAGAGAGCTAAACAATGAAAGTAGGGTTACTTCCCTGTTAGTGGAGGATTAGAAACTATTAACTGCAGATATTCTCTGTACCGTTTCCTTTGAAGAAGTGAAGCAGAAAACCCTCGTTGTCTATGTAATCTAAAATCCGGTTGCTCCTACTAATCTTCCTGCTCTCAAGGAAGTCATCTGGCTTTCTTCTCTCTGGATTAAGAAATTCAAGAAATCATTAATAGGTTGGCACTATCTAAAAAGAAGCATGATGGCAGAGAGGCCAAGAACTCCGGGTGGCTTACCGTTTTCTACCCTCAAAACTTGCTCCCAGGCTTTTAATTATTTTCCCGGCCAGAATGAACCTTTAAGAATATTACTAGACTTAACCTAGGTTGCCTTATCGCCTCCAGTGGGTTATGGTTGTGGGTATACAGTTCGTAGATGCGAGAAGTCCTGAGTGTAGCGAACCATATACCCACTTGTTGCGTTAAGTGGTATTCTCTTTCTTCATTCTATAACTCTGGAGTAACTTTCTAATTTGCTGATATAGTTGCACCACTGGCAGTCTGGTGAGGGGTCAGGAGCCCTGTCAGATTCAAGTACACTCAATACTTCTTCTATGAAATCTAAAAATCCCTGTTCATCCTTATTTGTTTCAATCCAGTTTATTTTAGCGTCATAGGAAAGCCAGTCAATGGTTGATTGACTGGTCTTTGAGGGGTGGAAATATAATAAACCCATTTTTGAAACAGGAGATAAACCCAGTGAACCCGGGGCGGGATGCTCGAGAGCATAGGCATATGCGTGTAGCTGACGACTATAAAGAGTTTGATGTTCCTCATTTGGGTTGCCAGTTTTGAAATCTATGACGCCATAAGTATTGTCATCAAACTCAACAACGATGTCAAATCTCCCACTAATGAAACATGTGGCATTATGGCCTGCCAGCTGGATAGGTTCCGATTTTACATATCTTTCACTGTACACCACCCGGCCGGGTGGTAGCTCAGGATACAACTCTTTTGTATGCTTGCCATCGTAATGGTTTTTCAAGAGGTATGCGATTTCGCTAAAGATGGAAGGCAGAGGAATAGATGGTTGAGAGATGTTATGAACCACCTTTAAATAATAGCATCGCTTACACCCCTCGTATAGAAATGTAAAATCGGACGGACTCAATTTATAATTCATTTTTTAACACCTCCAGCTTTTTGCTGTCATTTATTTCCAGAGCCTAAAGACTTTTGGTCCGCCTGATTTTACTGCTAACGGGGGATGTAAATTTCTGGGTGGTGTACCTCAATATCTGCTTTTTGATTTCAGTATTCTCATAAAACCATTAGAAAGCTGCTGAAAAAATGCGTATCTATCTTTAGACCTTTACTTTTTATATAACTTATATTTTACCATTTCGCTTAACCTTAATCCAGCTAGATGTGCTGGCATTGTTTCTGCAAGTAATACAGTTAAACGCAAAACCCATCGCAAGACCCTCTTCTTTGTGTTCCATTCTTTTCTTTTGTGCCCCGTATTATTGCATAGTGGCAACCCTCTCGACTATCATTATGATTCTCGCATATTCTCTGGTGTAGGTAATCCCTCTTACTCTCTCCTGTAAAGACAAAAGAGAAATCACCGCACTATACCTCTGGCGCCTTCCCCTTCTTTTGTCGCCGAGCCGAAACAGTTTGCTTTTGGATTATCGTAAAGAGAGGGAAAAGCTTAAGCGAGAATTAAGATAAGTTAAAATTTTTTTAATAAAGGTATGTTTTTTTCTTTTTTTCTTTTCTTCGGAGAGGGAAACGGAAGTTTTCTATTAGGAAAATTCCTCCAGCTGAAGAAATGTTATTAACTGCTCTTCCTATCTCGGTTACCAACCCTCCCATGGTTCCTTTTTCCTCTTCTACCTCTTCAACAAAAGTCAAACGATGAAGAGCGTATATTCCGATTAAGAGAGCAAAAAAGAACAGGAAATCCCAGTGCTCAAAAGAGAGAGTTGCAAAAGAGCGCTCAGCTGTGGGGCTTATCCAGTTGAGAGAAAGGGACAGCTCTCGCTGAGCAAAAAAGTCAGCCAATTTTCCTCCTAAAAGAGGAGCGATACCCAGTGATAGAGAGTTAACCAGGTTATAAGTGGCTAGATACGGAGTGGCCTGTCCCCGGGGAGCTAATTTCATACCCATGTTCCCGGTAGCTAAGAGAATGCCAGCAGTAGAAATCCCCAGTAAAATGTGAATGATGATGAGCAACGGCAGAGTGAAAGCGTGTTTTTCCGGTAAAGTGGTGAAAGTCCACAAGAATAGAGAAACCAGAAATATAGGGCTACTGACTAAAAGAACAGATTTATTGGAGAAATGGTCAGCAATGCTGCCCCACCACCGGAAAAACAAGATGCTCATAACCTGGCTTATGGTGGATAAGATAACAACTGTAATCATATTGTATTCTAAACGTCGTAAGAGATAAACAGTGAAAAAAGGAGTGGCTAAGTTATAAGCAAAATGCCAGGAACCAGAAAAGAAGAGTAAATTGCGAAAATTCTGGTCTTTAAAAGGAGAAAGAAATAGCTGAGCAAAACCAATCGCTTTTTCCTCCCCTTCCAGGCGAGGTTCGGGAGGAAGGGTTAAATAGTAGAAACTGAAAAAACCAGCTATCACTCCTCCTAAAAAAAGAAAGGAATAGCCAGTGAGAGGGTCAGAAAAAGAGCGTTTCCAAAAATCCAGATAAAAAGCTCCTGCGAGGCTCAGCACCGCTCCTAAGGAGTAAGAAAGAGCCATACGACGGGAAAAGAAACTCCCTAAGATATTTTCAGGGATAAAATCTCGCATCCAGGAAGACCAGCTGCAAGAGACCACAGAATTACAGGCTGAGTGAAAAAGAATGACAAGAGATAGAGCCGTAATCCTCCGGGAAGGAGAAAATAAAAAAGGGATGAGAGCAAAGAGCAAAAGAAATATACGACTTATAAACGCCCCTATTGCTACAATCAGCTTCCTTCTGCGGGTTTTTTCTACTAAAAAAGTAGCAGGAATCTGTATCAGCTGGGTAAGGGCGGGAATAGCAGCTAAAACTCCGATGAAGAAATTGGAAGCCCCGAGAAGCAGGGCAAAGTCTACCAGAAAAGCTCCCCCGGTCAAGGTAGACATAGCCTGACTTGCTAAGCCATCTTTTACTACTGCCTGCAGCCCTTTTTCAATTTCCTCTCTCTTAATGGTGTCCTGGGGGCGAAATTTTCGGGAATAGAAACGGAAGTAACGGAATAAATAGAAATGAGCTAATCTTTTTCCTCGGTCTAACACTCCAGTTTTCTTCAATCTTTTTACCTCTCAGAGAGAAATTCCTGTTTAATATTACGGTCTTTCTTAAGAGATAGTTCCTCTATTATTATAGAGGGGAAATATAGTTGACCGCAAAACCTGTTAAGCTGTTACAACTTTAAAAAGCAAATTACATTGGAAATTACAAACTCGAGATCGCCACACACAAAAGAAGGCTTTTCTTTAATCTTACGCCGTAGGCTGTCTGAATAACAAAACCCCGGCTAAAGATATGCCGGGGTAGTAAATAATCTAAACTCACGACTTCTTATTAGCTTTTAAAGGCAGGCGAAGCTCCTTTTTTTTATTTCCTAACTGGTCACGTACGATTCGATTATTTCTAAAACATAGTCTCCTGGTCCAAGGTCAAAGTTGAACTTGAAACAAAAGAAGATTTCATAAACCGGTTTTTTGGTGATATAGCGCATATTTTTATCTGTGATGGTATAACTTCAAGACCCAGCATACATACAGATGGAATCACCAGGAGAAAGAAGGTAGAGAGTTTTCCTTATCCACCCCAAAACTATATAGTTTTTCTTCCACAAAAAGGTACTCTGCTATCTTAAGAGGGGCTTTATTCCATAAGATAAATGTGCTTCCTTCAGGAATATTGGGCTTCCTCGATGCTTCCTCCTTTGCAAGGTTAAGAGCTTTTTCCAGTAAATTTTTCTCATCTTATTTTTTCATCTTTCGAACCCCTTTCTTTTAGATTTTCTGATATCATAGAAGAAAAGTAAAAATAGAAATAAACCGGAGGAAGTGATAATATGTCTATTCTTATAACCGGTGGCAATGGTCTTTTAGGTTCCTGGGTAACCTACTATTTCGCCCAAAAGGGAAAAGATGTAGTCTCTTTTGATTTAAAACCTCGTTCTTTTGACTATTTGGAAGAATACCAGGATCATGTTTCCTTCCACAGAGGAGATGTTCTGGACTGGTCGAGTCTGGTACAGGTTTTTCAGTCTCAGAAAATAGAGGGTATAATTCATACCCCGGCGGTGATGGCTTCCCCCCAGTACTGGGATAACCCTTATCCCAGTACTATATTGAATGTGGTAGGAACTCTCAATCTATTAGAGTTTGCTCGACTTTATAAGGTGCCAAAGTTTCTCTATGTGAGTTCCGGAGCCGTTTATGGAGAGACTAAAGATTGCCCGGGAGAACTCACTCATCATATCAACCCTTCTGACCTTTATGGAGCCAGCAAATCCGGAGCAGAGTTTCTCACTCTCCAGTATGGCAATCACTATGGAATAGACGTTAGGATAGTTCGTCCTTACTTTTTCTTCGGTCCTGGGTATCTCCCCTCTGAGATGACCCCGGTTTTCCGCACTCTTTTAGGTTCTATCGAAGGACTAGATAATCTTTATCTCGAAAAAGGCCGGGACCAGAGACTGGGATTTACCTATGTGAAAGATACTGCCTGGGGAACAGTGTTAGCTTATGAAAAAGAAAATCCCTCTCATCGAATATTTAATATCGCTACTGATGAGGCAACTAGTTTTCCTGATTTAGCTAAATTGGCTCAAAAATATAGTGATGAGCCCAGAGAGGTAATATTAGGTCCGGGGAAATTGTTTCCTCGAGGAGAAACTCTGGATATTTCTTTAGCTAAAAAGGAGTTGGACTTTTCTCCTCGTTATCGAATGGAAGAGGCAGTGGCTGAATATGCTCGCTGGATTAAAAAAGCTAAATCCCGGAAAGAGTGTGGATGAATACATACATACTTCTTTAGCCAGGATAGGAGAGTTTCTTTTCTGCCCACTGGAGAATTTTAGTGGCTATGGAGACCATAAATAGATAAATTATACCCACCACAGCGAAAGTTTCCATAAAACGGAAACTTCGAGCAGCCACGATTTTCCCTGCTCCGGTTAGCTCTACACAGGTGAGCATATAAGCTAAAGAAGAGTATTTGATGAGGTAAATCATTTCGTTGCCCACGCCAGGTAGTGCCCGGCGAAAAGCTTGAGGAAGAATGATGTAAAATACCGCCTGCCACTTGGTCATTCCCAAAGCTTGCGCAGCAATCATCTGGCCGGTTTTTACCGATTGGATTGCTCCTCTTATGTACTCAGAAGTATAGGCTCCGTTACAGAGGACAAACCCTAAAACCGAAGCCACAAAAGGTGAAAAAGCAATTCCTAAGGAAGGGAGTCCGAAGTAAATTACAAATAAGAGAAGAAGAAGAGGGCACCCTTTAAAAAAGATGACATAAAGCCGACAGAGGGAGGAAATTAAGCGATTTCCGTATACTCTTCCTATGGCAATCAATATCCCAGTCAACAGTCCAAAAGGGATAGAAAGAGCGACTAATTTTAAAGTGACCATCCATCCTTTCCATAGCTCGGGGAACAATTCATTATGGATAAAAAGCAAGCTATCCATTTTTGTTTAACTCTCCATATAGCTCAGAAATCCGGCTGAGGAATTTTTTGGTTCGTTCTTCACGGGGATGGAAAAAAATCTGGGAAGGAGGTCCACTTTCTAAAAATCTCCCTTCCTCCATAAATAGAACTTCATCAGCAACTGAGGAGGCAAAACCCATCTCATGGGTAACCACCACCATGGTCATCCCCTCTTTAGCTAAGTCTCTCATGACTTCCAGCACCTCTCCGGTTAATTCCGGATCTAAAGCAGAGGTGGGCTCATCGAATAATATTACCTCAGGATCCATGGCTAAAGCTCGGGCAATGGAGACTCTCTGTGCCTGTCCTCCTGATAGCTCAGCAGGATAAAGATGAACTTTATCCCCCATTCCTACCCGGTTTAGTTCCTCCAGAGCTTTTTCTCGTGCCTCAGCGCGTTTCATTTTTTTGACTTTAAGAAGAGCAATTTCCACATTTTCTAAAGCGGTGATATGGTCGAAAAGGTAAAAATTCTGGAAGACCATCCCTATTTTCTGACGGAAACGATTAATTTGAGAATGAGAATGTAGCACTTCTTCTCCATTGAGAAATACTCTTCCTCTATCAGGAATGACGAGCTGATTGATGCATTTAAGGAGGGTGCTTTTGCCCGCGCCTGAAGGGCCGATGATAACTTTGGTTTCTCCTTTATTTACAGCAAAAGAGGCTCCTTTGAGAATTTCCACTTTTCCAAAAGATTTATGGATGTTTTCCACTACTAAAACAGGTGTAGTACTCATCGAGTTTCTATTTTCCTTCCTAATCCAGGGATATAAGCTTTTTTTTCTCCCCACTGGATGATTTGCATTCCTCCCCAGTTGAGGAGGATGAAGATTAGAGCACAGGTTAGATAAATAGGCATAGGCTGATAGGTTCTGGTAACCATCTGGCTACCCCGGGTTAAAATTTCAGCTACTCCAATAGCATAAGTTACCGAAGAATCGGTAAGGAGAATGGGATACTCGTTAGACCACCCGGGGAGGGCCAGGCGTAGAGCTTGAGGTAAAATAATGTTCCAGATGGCTTGATTCTTGGTCATGCCCACAGATAGAGCAGCTAACATCTGCCCCTCTTCCAGAGAGAGAATGGCTCCTCGGAAAATTTCCGTCTGATACGCAGCACTTCGCAAGCCCAGAGTTATAACTCCGATTACAAAGGGTGATAGATTCCACCCTAAAAGGGGAAAGATGCCAAAATAAAAAAGAAAGAGAAGCACTAAATTGGGCAGGCCTCTCATCACAAAAACAAATACCTGGATTATTTTTGCCATTACCCGATTTCCATAGACCGTGGCTACGGCCATTGGTACTCCTAAGGTAAACCCCAGAGCCAGAGACAGAGCCACAAGTCCTAAAGTTACCGGTATTCCAGATAAAATGTAAGGTAGAGATTCTAAAACAGCAGAGAGGCCCTCCACTTTTCTCCTTTTTACTTCATCTCGTATTTTTCAATCAGTTCTTCCCAGTAGGGGGAACTCATCAATCTTTTCAATCCTTCGTTAAGCAGAGCTTTAAGCTCAGTATCTTCTTTTCTCACTGCGATAGCGTATTCTTCTCCTGTGGAAATAACTCCAATTTTCTTCAATGGTTTTCCCTCGATAGCTTTATCTATTATCGGTTCATCCATGATTATTGTTTCTACCCGGCCGTTGAGGAGGTCGTTCGCTGCTAAGGGGAAGTTGTCATAGAGTTTAAGTTTGTTTTCGGGGAGGATTCCCGGTTTTACTAAATTATCTTCTATCCACATAGCTGCTGAACAGCCTCTTTGCGTACCTATACTGCATTTTCCAGCCAGAAAATCCTCGAGAGTCCAGCTGGCTTCTTCTTTGGTGGCCACTGCCTGGTTCACCACCCAATACACATCGGTAAAATCTACCTTCTCTTTGCGCTCTTCAGTAACTGTCATGCCTGAGTATATCATATCGATTTTTTTAGCGAGCAGGCTGGGGACTATCCCATCCCAGGCTATAGGAACAATCTTTACTTCAAACCCCATCTCTTGGGCAATCCATTGAATGGACTCTACATCAAACCCTGCCGGACTTCCATCTTTGTCGATGTAACTAAAAGGATAGTAATCACCGTCAATTCCCACTATGTAAGTTTTTTTCTCCTCTGCCCACCCTCCATTAACTACTCCTAACATTAAAACGAGTAGAGCCAATAAAATTACCCCGTACTTTTTCATTTTCATCCTCCCTTAAAGATTTATTCTTTCTAATATTAAATAATGGATTATTTACTGTCAATTGGATAAGCAAACTCTCCGCAGAGAAAAGAGTTTTAAGCCATTTTAATCTCTACAT